>Ga0172371_10000842_pt1 | contig 48616 bp, 47 predicted proteins | sample Lak12m_FD_114543 | JGI IMG/M metagenome (GOLD analysis project Ga0172371, IMG submission 114543) | Freshwater microbial communities from Kabuno Bay, South-Kivu, Congo - kab_022012_12m | ecosystem: Environmental > Aquatic > Freshwater > Lake | place: Democratic Republic of the Congo: South-Kivu... | reverse complement strand
GGCGTCAATCTTTTGCGCGAGGGCTTGGATTTACCAGAGGTATCGTTAGTGGCGATTTTAGACGCTGACCGCGAGGGCTTTCTGCGCAGCGAAACATCACTCATCCAGATCATGGGCCGCGCGGCCAGAAATGTCTCTGGCAACGTGATTTTATACGCTGATAATCTGACCGGCTCCATTAAGCGCGCGGTGGGCGAGGTGAAACGCCGGCGGGCCAAGCAAATTTTGTATAACAAAAAGCACGGTATCCGACCGGAGACCGTGCGAAAGGACATAGATGAGTTTTTGGATTTGGCTGAGGACTAATCCTTAGCCATTAGCCAGCGGCAAACAGTCAAACCGGCCGGTTTGATTGATTTTAATAAAAATTTTAGACCGACGAACAGACCGGCGCCCAGACCGACGAACAGACCGACGAACAGACCGGCGCCCAGACCGACGAACAGACCGACGAACAGACCGGCGCCCAGACCGACGAACAGACCGGCGCCCAGACCGACGCCCAGACCGGCGACCAGACCGGCGACCAGACCGGCGACCAGACCGACGACCAGACCGACGACCAGACCGACGAACAGACCGGCGCCCAGACCGACGAACAGACCGGCGCCCAGACCGACGAACAGACCGACGAACAGACCGACGAACAGACCGGCGACCAGACCGGCGACCAGACCGAAAAATAGATCATCATCGTTTGGGTTTTTCACTATTGAAAAAATCCAGATTAAAATCACTGACCAAATTGGTCCGATCAGAATATCCCACCAGCGGGAAACGCCAAATGGCAGATTCCAAATAATCGCCTGTTGGTTATCTGTGGCCGCAACCAGAGTGATCTGTGTCACTACCGGTACATTGCCGGTTATCAAATACCAGATCGCCCAAAACAAGGCGATTAATCCGGCGGTAAAAACCGACCACCTTATTATCAGTTTGTTTCTGCGGTTATCGTCCATGTTTGTTCTCCTTGCCTCGGCTCCGTAGGAGACGGGCTTGCCTGTTAGGCGGTTGTTTTCCTTCTTTTCTTAAATTGTTAACGAACTTAAACTTAACATTTCATTATATCATAACTAATTTTAAATGTCAAGAGCGGTTGAAAAATCTGATAATTTTTGGTTAAAAACCCTCCCCAACCCTCCCTTTCGTAAAGAGAGGGAGAGAAAACAGCCGATTCTGGCTCTGGCGCCGATGGCGGGAATTACTGACTCGGCGTTCCGGCAGATGTGCCGGAAGTATGGGGCTGATGTCGTTTATACGGAAATGATTTCCGCTGACGGCCTGTATTATGATTCTAATAAAACCTTGGCCATGCTTAAGTTCGCCCAGTCCGAGCATCCCATTGTCATCCAATTATTCGGCAAAAATCCGAGCAAGTTTACTAAGGCGGCGCAAATTTGCGAACAAGCCGGCTTTAGCGGCGTTGACATCAACTTCGGCTGTCCGGCCAAGAAAGTCGCCGGTCATGGCGGGGGAGTAACTTTGATGCGTGACTTGCCCAAGTGCCGCGAGATTATCGAGGCGGTTTTAAGCGGGACAAGTTTACCCGTGTCGGTGAAGTTGAGATCATCAATAGGTGTCATTGCGAGGGAGCGTAGCGACCGTGGCAATCCCGTGGCAAAAACACGGGATCCCCACACTACGCCACTACGCGGCTCCGCTCGGGATGACAGTGCAATAACCACTCTTGATTTTCTGAAATTCATGCATGACCTGCCACTCGTCGCGGTAATGATTCACGGCCGGCCGTATGAGAATCCTTTTGGCGCCGAGATTGATTACGAGATGATAAAAAAATGCGTTGAGTACTGCAAAAAAAATATGCCCAAGACGATTGTCTTGGGCAATGGCGGCATTATGAAACCGGAAGACGCACAAAAAATGATTGATAAAACAAGTGTTGACGGCGTCGGTTTGGCGCGCGGACTTTATGGCAAGCCCTGGCTATTCAAACAGTGTCGAGATTATCTTAAGTCTGGAAAATATCAGGAAATGACGCCAAAGGAAATTAAAAAGGCCGTCTTGCTTCACGCAAAGTTGGCATTCAAATCAAAAGACACACATGGCTTGATTGAACTGCGCAAACATTTATTGTGGTATATTTCCGGCTGGCCGAACGCCAAAGAATTAAGGTCAAAATTAGTCAGAGTGGAAAATATCAGCCAAATAAAAGAGATTCTAAAATAATCAGTCCCTCACTCGGACTTTTTTGACATTATTGTTAAGATGTGATAGGTTTTTATATTGAACTGGTCGGATGATATGGGATTAATTTAGCGCCATTTCATTGTTCATTTACAAAACAGACATACAACACAGGAGGAGATTGAGATGGAAAAGAAAATGAAATACGGCAATTTTTCTTTGTGGGACTGGCGGCCATGGGCAATTATGTTGGCAATAATGGCATTGACTTTTTGGTTGTATCTTGGTTATGGTTACGCGCAAGTGATGGCTGGCGACAGCAATAACTTGGCGCCCATAAGCAAGGCCTTGCTGGGATTCATCAGCGTCGAAACAATCAATCGATATTTGATTTTTTTAATTCTGGTTTTTCTGGCGACAATTTTAATCATTGTTTGGCTGATAGTTAAGGCGATTAATAGCGTGATTAATCGGCGTAGCGCCAAAGGTGTTATTGATGACTTGTTGTGGCAGATTCCCACTCGCACCGATGAAGAAATCATTGATTACTGTCGTCGCCTCGGCATAGAGATAACTCCGAATTCGGCTGTGATCGACCCGGCAATATTGCGCGGCTCTTCAGTTGAGGCGCTGGCGCAAATCACTGCCTGGCTACTGTATTTTTCTTATGCTGAAATTGAGCTGTTGCTAAGAAGGGGAGAATATACCGCCTTCCACTGTTTGGCTGATTTACTATTAGCCAATTGGCCTTCAGAGGACACGGAAAGTTTTGTTAAGATCTTGGGCCAGCACAAGGAATATTTGGGACGAGCCTTTGAAGCGGCTTGGCGTCGGCGCGACTTAGAGCTTCAAGTCAGCCAATTGGAAGCTGAAATAGAGCAATGCCGGCAGAATGAATTGAATGCGGCGCAGATTTCCTCCACCGTTCCGGAAATCAGCAGCCGTTTCAAGGATTATGACGAGTTGATTTCCGGCAAGTCAGCAATAGTTAAATGGATCAAGCGGCAAGTCGGCAGGATTTCTTTCGGCCGCTGGAAAAAATAAAGTACAAAAAATAGCATCAGTCCTCGACTGGTGCTTTTATAATTTTTAATATTCAATATTGAGTATTAAATTAGATCCATCTTTTCCTCTTAAAATATATAAACAGTCCCAAAGCGCCCGAAATCATTATACAAATAATAATCCAAAAGCCGAAAGGATGATTAATAAAAGGCATGGCGTTGGTGGTATTCATGCCGAAAATCGCCGCCAGCAAAGTCAAAGGGAAGACGATGACGGAAAAAATCGTCAAAGTCCGCATGATGTCGTTGAGCTTGAATGAAATCAGCGAAGTATTGGTGTCTTCTAAGGCCTCAATGATTTCTTTCTGGCCGTTTAAAATATCCCAGATGTTTTTGGTATGCTCGATCAGATCGCTGTAATAATTTTTCATTTGCTCGGTGCAGAGATAGGGGATTCTGGTTTTCATCAGTTTTTGCAGGACGTCCTTGTGCGCCTCTATGATTTTTCTGAAATTAAGGATATTCCTTTTAATCAAGAGGATCTCCCGAACCATTTCCCGTTCCCGGTCGTTAAAAATGTTACTTTCGATATTTTTCACATCTAAACTGATATGATCCATGATCGGATAACAATATTCCTGCAGATGGACAATAATTTCGTAAAGCAAAGTGATATTGTCGCCGGCCAAATACTGCTCGCGGTAGAACTTGTCCGCGACGCACATATTGAACAGCTCCACGAGCGGCGGCAGATTGTTCTTGTGGCAGGTGATGATATAGCCATCGCCGATAAAAAAATCAATTTCTTCGGCATCGACGGTGCGGGTCTTTCTGTTATAAAGAGGGAATTGCAGAATCAAAAAACTGTAGCCGTTGCGGCTGTAGAATTTTGGCCGTTGGGCAAGATTGCCGGCAAGGGAATCGCGCAAATCCATCTCTTGAAACTTGTATTTTTTCCGCAGGTAACTGATTTCCTCTCGCTTGGCATTGACGATATTAAGCCAAATAAATTCTCCTCGGTTGGATTTTAAGGTGGTGATGTTTGTTGGCATATAAGCATGGGATGAGGACTTGACCTCTCTGGTATAATTATAGCATAAAAAATATAAATAGTGTATAATATAGTTGAAATGACCAATGACCAATTTCCAATAACCAAATAATAATTTGATAATTTTAGTTATTGAAATATTAATAATATGGCGTTAGATGAAATAAAAATAAACAATTTGATTCGCAAAAAAGAAACACTCTCTAGAGTTTTGGGACATTCACCGGAAACAGGCGTCCCAACTCCCGAACAAGTGATTTCTCCGGAGGTAGGTAGAACAGGGGTCGGACAAGTGGAAATAGGCCGTCCCACTTCGGAAATAACGTCACAGGGGCTGATGGAAATGCCCGGTATGGCCGCGCAACCAGCGGTTGACCCGATGGTGCAGAGATACCAGCGCATTGAGCAGATATTGGAGGAGGATTTTGGGGAGATATACAACAATCTGAGCCCTCAAGAGCAAAAACTCTTCAAGATAAAGGGTGAGGAAGCAGCTCGCTCGATTTTCCAATTGGTCTACCATAAGTCAAAAGTCAAAGTAAAAAAGATCATCAAGATGATCAAGGAATGGCTCAAGACCATTCCTGGCATTAATAAATTCTTTTTGGAACAGGAGGCGAAGATTAAAGCCGATAAGATTGTCGCCCTAATCGAGGAAGATAAAAAAATCAAGTTTTAAATATGGGTCTTGGATCATCACCATTAGCCCTTAATCCTAATATGGGAACAATAGCAGTTCCTGAGGTTTTAGTTTATGGGATTATTGGTGTGGTTGTTTTTTTGTTTTTTTGTTTTTTTGCTTTATTGATCGTGCGCTATATTTTCCGTTCGCAAAATGCCTACCCCGCAGTTTTCCAGAAAAAGATTTTCAAGCTGACTGTGCCGCAAAGAATCAAAGACGAAAGTGCAGACAAAAAATCCACCACAGATTTATTGGCAGAGATTGAAGGTTTTTATGCCAATCTGGGCGGTCTTAAGGCGCATGGCGGATTCAAGACCTGGTTATTCGGCCGTTATGACTCTTGGTCGCTGGAGATTATTCTGGGCTTTGACGGGCTGATAACTTTTTACATGGCCGTGCCTCAGTACCTGATGGAATACGTCAAACAGCAATTGTTTTCCAAATATCCCCACGCGCAAATCGAGGAGGTTGATGATTATAATATCTTCAACCGCCAGGGGTATGTGGCCTGCGGGTATTTGAAGCTCCTAAAGCATAACATGTTCCCGATCTTGACTTATAAGCAGATGTCTAACACTGACCCCTTGGTTCCTATTATCAGTGTTTTGTCAAAGTTCCCCGAGGGTCAGACAGCGGGCATTCAATTCGTGATGCGTTCTGCCAAATCCAGCTGGCGTAGTGCTGGCGTCAAGGTGGCCTCAGAAATGCAGCAGGGCAAGGATCTAAAAAAGGCCATGGCCAGTGTCTCATCAGGTTCGGTGGCTGACTTTTTAGTCGGCACGGTTGGCAGTTTGGCTGCCAGTCCCCAAAAACCTGAAGATCAAACTAAACCGCCAATTCAGCACCAACTGACGCCCATGGAACAGCAAATGGCCAAGTCCATCGAGGAGAAGGCGGCCAAGGCCGGAATGGATATAAATATTCGCATTGTCTCTTTTGCTCCCCTAGAAAATCAAGCCAAGGATAACTTGCGGAGAATTATTGATGCCTTCGCCGAGTATTCGTCTTATCAATATGCCAATGGCTTTAAGGGCGTGGTTAAGTCAGAGGGTCGGCAGTTGATCCATGATTTTATCTATCGCAATTTTGACGAGAAAATCGGCATTGTTTTGAATACTGAGGAAATGACCTCGCTCTGGCATCTGCCACTGCCAAATACCGAGGTGCCGCGCCTGGCCTGGCTGACAGCTAGACGCCTGCCCCCGCCTTTGAATATGCCGACAAACGGCGTGGTGATCGGAGAAAATATCTATCGTGGCGTTAAAACTCTGGTTCATATGCGCGATATTGATCGTCAGAGGCATATGTATATTATCGGTATGACTGGCACTGGTAAATCCACGACCATGGCCACTATGGCAGTTCAGGATATTCGCGACGGCAAAGGCGTTTGCGTGCTTGATCCGCATGGCGAGTTGGTCGAAGAGATTCTGCCCTGCATTCCCAAGGAACGGCTGGAGGATGTGATTATTTTTGATCCCTCAGACATGGTGCGTCCCATTGGTCTCAATATGCTGGAAGCCAATAACAGCTTTGAGATGGATAAGGCGGCGCAGGAAATGATTAATATTTTCTACAAGCTTCTGCCTGATCCCTCCATGGCCGGCCCGATGTTTGAGCATTATATGCGGAACGCCCTGTTGGCGCTAATGGCCGACCAGGCCAATCCCGGCACCTTGGTGGAGCTGGCGCGCATTTTTACTGACGAGGCCTTCCGCAAGAAAAAGTTGGAGCATGTCACTGATATTATGGTAAAAGATTTCTGGGAGAGGGAATATGCCATGTCGCAAAAGGGTTCGACCGCTTCTGACATGCTGTCTTATGTCATTTCCAAGACCGGTCGTTTTGTGGAAAACGAGCTGATGCGCAATATTATCGGCCAGAGCAGAAGCGGCATTAATTTCCGCGAGGTGATGGATACCAGCAAAATCCTTTTGCTTAACCTGTCCAAAGGCAAGATCGGCGAGACCAACAGCAGCTTGCTGGGGCTGATAGCCGTGGCCAAGTTGCAAATGGCGGCTCTCTCTCGCGCCGATATGCCACTGGAACAGCGCCGAGATTTCTTCCTCTATATTGATGAATTCCAAAATTTTATTACTGACTCAATTTCTGTTATTTTGTCTGAAGCCAGGAAATACAAACTAAATTTGTGCCTCGCCCACCAATTCATCGCTCAGCTGGTACAGAATAATGACACGCGCGTGCGTGATGCTGTCTTCGGCAATGTCGGCAATCTGCTGATTTATCGCATCGGCGTGGATGACTCGGAAATTATCGCCAAGCAGTTATCCCCAGTGGTAAGCGAATATGACGTCTTAAATATCGAGAAATTTAATGCTTATTTGCGCCTGATGATTGATAATACTGCCATGCCGGCCTTTAATCTCAAGTGCTATCATCCTTATGAGGTGGTCACGCCAAAGCAGGAGATTGTCGGGCCGCTCAAGGAATTATCGCGCCTCAAATACGGGCAGGATATGAATTTTGTGGTGCGCGATATTATGGAGCGTTCAAAAATCGGTCAGCTTGGCGCAACAAAGAAGCCCGAGGGGCAGAATTTAGGCAATGTGATGGGATTTTAAGTCAATTACGAATTACGAATTTCAAATTACGAAATGTTGATTTTTTATTTGATAATTTGCACTTCAAATTCGTAATTTTTTTTAGTTGACTTTTGCAATTTAAGATACTAATATTATAAGCGTATTTAATATGATATTTAATTCATAATTCGTAATTGAATACCATGTCCTCCGCCTTATATCGCAAATACCGCCCTCAGACCTTTGCTCAGATGATCGGGCAAAATCACATCAAAATCACCCTCCAGCACGAATTGGAAAAGGGGGATATTGGCCATGCCTATTTGTTTTGCGGACCGCGTGGTTTGGGCAAAACCACCAGCGCGCGACTATTCGCCAAGGCCGTCAATTGCCAGAAGCGCAAAGAGGGAGAAAGCGAGCCCTGCAATGAGTGCTCATCCTGTCTGGACATCATGGCTGGCCGTTCAGTGGACATGATCGAGATCGACGCCGCTTCCAATACTGGCGTGGAAAACGTTCGTGAAAATATCATTGAGAATTCGCGTTTTAATCCCGTGCGTTCCAAATACAAGGTATTTATTATTGATGAGGTACACATGCTTTCTACTCATGCCTTTAACGCCTTGCTCAAGATTATGGAGGAGCCGCCCGAGCATGTGATTTTTACCCTCTGTACCACGGAAATTCATAAATTGCCGGTAACCATAATTTCCCGCTGCCAGAGGTTTGATTTCAAGAAGGTGACTGCCGAACAACTGCTCAAGCGCCTGCAGTTGGTGGTCAAGGGCGAGGAAAAGCAAGTGGAGGAAGAAGTACTCAAGCGCATTGTGGCCGCTTCTGAGGGCTGCGTCCGCGATGCTGAGAGTTTGTTATCAAAAGTGTTATCTTTGGGCGATGAAATTACTACAGCTCAGGCAGAAATTGTCTTGCCTCGCTCCGATTATGAAAGCATCAGTAATTTTGTCATGTATTTGTCGGAGAAAAACTCGGCTGCGGCCATAGAGCTGATCAATCGCCTATTAGAAGAGGGGATGGATTTAGCTGTTTTTAATGATAATTTGTTGGAATTCCTGCGGCAAATGCTACTCGTAAAATCCAGTGGACAGTTGGAAAACTATGGTTTGGAATTAACCGACAATTTGGCTGGCGCCGTCAGCGATTTGGCTAATCGTTTCAGTTGGGACGATCTGGTTTCTGCTATTGAGGTTTTTGAAGATAAGGGCAGGGAAATAAAGCGATCTGCAATTTATCAGTTGCCATTGGAAATGGCCGTGATTAAACTCACCCAGCAGGTTACTTGTCAGAAACCAGATGAGATTTATTTTTCCAGTCCGATTTTAACAGTTGAAGCCAAATTGCCGGCAAATAAGAAGAGCCAGGCGCCGGTTGAGGCCGCGTCGGCCAGTGCTCCAACTCCTGTCGCGCCCCAGCCGATTCATCAGGTTGAAACTGCCGCCACCAAACAGGCATCTGTTAATTTGAAAGATATTATTGCCGGGTGGCCTAAGATCGTGCAAAAATTAATCAAGACTAATTTCACTTTGGGCTCGCTGTTAAGGATGAGCCAGCCATTAAAGTGCGATGGCCGGGTTCTTGAGGTGGCTCTATCGAGCAGCTTTTTGAAGGGTCGGTTGGAAGCAGCTGCCAATCGTCAGGCAATTGAACAAGTGATCAGCGACGAGGTTAATAATCAAGTGTCGATTAAGGCCACGGTCTCGGCCAATGTTGTGCCGCTTGAAGTAGCCGTTGATTTCGGCGAGGATAAGCCCGAAGAAGCCGCGGAAGCTACTCCGCAGCCAGCGGTTTCGGCTTTCAAGTCGCCGGCCGACGAGGTCTTGAGTATGTTCTAATTATGAAACGTTCGGAATTAGCAATTTCTGTTTCCCTGGTACCAGTGGATTATCTGATGCTTCTTGTGGCTGGCGCTGTTTCTTATTACACTCGTTTTTGGGAGCCGATCACCTCAATTCGCCCCGTAGTCTTTAATCTGCCTTTTTGGTTTTATTTTAATTGGGTGCTACTGTTCGCGCTGATTTGGCTTCTGGCTTTTGCCCTGGCAGGACTTTATTCCATGCGCGGCACCTCGAGGGCAATTGATGAGTTGACCAGGATAATCCTGGGCTGTTCCACGGCCGTGGCCGCATTAATGTTCGTTTTTTTCTTTTCCCGCTCGCTTTTTGATTCGCGTTTTATCGTTTTGGCAGTTTGGTTTTTCTCTATTATTTTTGTCATCCTGGGTCGCGGTTTGGTGCGCACCGTCCAGCATTGGCTGTATCGATTTAATATCGGCGTGCATCGGGTTGTCGTCATAGGCGAGGGCCGACTGGCCAAGGATATCGTTGCCAGTTTTATTTCTAATATTCGCGCCGGTTATCGGGTGGTTGATCAATTCAATGATTTCAGCGATCAGACGGAGCTGGCTTTAAAAGAGCTTATTAGTGACGATAAGTTCGATGAGATTCTGGTGGCCACGCCGCATTTGCCGGCCGCGACATTGGATCGGCTGAATGATTTTTCCTATGTCAATCATATTGATTTGAAATATATAGCCGATATTTTTGATTTTCCCATCAATAATTTTGTCATCAATAATATCGCCGGCCTGCCGATGGTGGAACTTCGAAAAACCCGGCTGGACGGCTGGGGCCGAATCATCAAACGCGTTTTTGATCTGGTTTTATCCATCGTTCTGATTGTCTTACTGTCGCCTGTTTTGCTTATTATTGTCATTGCCATAAAGTTGGATTCTCCGGGCACGGTATTTTTCAGTTATAAGCGAATCGGCGAGAATGGCAGGCCGTTTAAATATTTCAAGTTCCGCAGCATGGTCATGGGCGCGCATAAACTCAGGTTTGACGAGGAATTTTTGCGCCAGCAGGAGGACTTGCGCCAGGGCACGCCGATGATGAAATTCAAGAATGACCCGCGAGTGACGAAGGTGGGCAAATTTATCCGCCATTATTCGCTGGATGAATTGCCGGAATTATTCAATGTGTTTATTGGCAAAATGTCGCTTGTCGGCCCTCGGCCCCATGAGGTGGAAGAAGTCCGGCGTTACGGCGCCTATCACCAGCGCGTCTTGTCCATCAAGCCGGGCATGACCGGCATGGCCCAGGTTTCCGGCCGAAGCGATCTGGAATTCGACGAGGAGGTTCGGCTGGATATTTGGTATATGGAGAACTGGTCGATGAAGCTGGACTTGATGATACTGTTTAAGACGCCTCTGGCGGTGCTGAAGAAAAGGAAGGCGGAATAATGATAAAATATACTTTAAAATCAGATTCAATCGACTTTAAATCAAAAGTTGATTTTAACAAAGAACTCAACCCCGAGCAGCTCGAGGTTGTTTTAAACGGCGACGGGCCGTGCCTGGTTTTGGCCGGCGCGGGCAGTGGTAAGACCCGCACCTTGGTTTATCGCGTGGTTTATCTTTTAGAGCGTGGCGTGCCGGCTTCAAGCATCATGCTGGTGACTTTTACTAATAAGGCGGCCAGGGAAATGTTGGAGCGCATTAACGTAATTTTGGGCACTGACGCCAAAGGTTTATGGGGTGGAACCTTCCATCACATCGGCAATCGGCTTTTGCGGATTTATGGCGAACGGATAGGCCTGGCTAATAATTTTACGATCCTGGACGAAGAGGATTCGCTCACGCTGATCAAGAACGCCATCAGCCAGTCAAGTGCGCCGCAGGACAAATATTTTCCTAAATCCCGCGTGATCCGTTCAATCATTTCCCTGGGCGTCAACTTGTGCCGCGATATCGACGAAGTGATTGATTTAAAATACGATAATTTCCGGCCGGAATATAAAAAATACATTATTGAGGCGGCCAAGATTTATGTTGAGCGGAAAAAACAGATCAATGCTTTGGATTTCGACGATTTGCTGGTCAAATGGAATGAGTTAATGGAAAGCGACGTCAGTTTGCGCGCGAATCTGGGGCGGAAATTCGCCTATATCCTAGTTGACGAATACCAGGACACGAATTACCTGCAAAGCCGGCTCATCAATAACTTGGCGAGCCCGCAGAACAATGTCTTGGTCGTCGGCGACGACAGCCAGAGCATTTACGGCTTCCGCGGCGCCGATGTCAATAACATTTTGGATTTCCCTCAGAGTTTCGAAGACGCCAAAATTTTCCATTTAAACACCAATTACCGTTCCACGCCGGAGATTTTGGGATTAGCCAATCATTCCATCAATCGCAACGAAAAAAAATTCGAAAAGCATCTTACGGCTGTCAGGCCATCAGGCCAGAAGCCGGCTCTATTGGCCGCTACCGACAATTACCAGCAGGCCGAATTCATTGCCCAGATGATTTTGGATTTGCAGCGCGAAAACGGCTATAATCTTAGTGAGACATCGGTCTTGTTCCGTTCGCACTTCCAGTCGCTGGAATTGGAAATGGAGCTTAACAAGCGCGGCATCCCGTATCAGATGCGTGGGGGACTGAGGTTTTTCGAACAGGCGCATCTAAAGGATGTAACGGCTTATCTTAGGATTCTGAATAATCTTAAAGACGAGGTGGCCTGGCTGCGATTACTGATGATGCAAGGCGGCATTGGCGAAGCAACTGCCGATAAGATTTTTCAATGGATAAGCCAGCAAACTGCCATGCAAAATGTCATCCCGAGGGAGCCGCAAGGCGACCGTGGGGATCCCGTAGTTTTAAAATTAGGCGCTAAAGCCGCCAGCGGCTGGAAAAATTTAAGCCAAACCCTGGCGCGCCTGGCGGAATTGGATAAAAACGACCTGCCGGCTTTGGTTGAAACCGTCTTGGCCACCGGCTATGAGGATTATCTCAAAGCCAACTTTGAGAATTTTAGCGAGCGCCTGGAGGATTTGCAGCAGCTGGAGGCCTTCATTGCCGGTTATGACAACTTGGAAAAATTCCTGTCGGATACGGCGCTGGCGGAAAACTTCAAGGGCGAAAGCCGCGAGGCCGAAGCCGGCGAGGATCTGGGCGAGGAGCTTATTCTATCCACCATCCATCAGGCCAAAGGTTTGGAGTGGCGGGCAGTGTTCGTTATCGGCCTGGCTGACGGCCTATTTCCTCACGCCAAGGTTTATGGCAAGCCGGAAGAGTTGGAAGAAGAGCGGCGCTTGTTTTATGTGGCAGTGACGCGCGCCAAGGAGCAATTATATCTGACCTATCCGTTATTCAATCAGGATAATATCTTGCGGCCGTCGCAGTTCATCAAAGAGCTGCACTCTAAATTTTATGAGCGTTGGGATTTGGAAGAGGATTTCTCCTCCCCCTTACGACCTGCCCGCAATGCTTCGCATAGCGTTGCAGGCGGGAAGGGGAGGTTGGGAGGGGTTTCTGATAATGAAATCAAGTATGTGGACGAGGATGAAGAATTTAATCCCAAACCAGCCAAAAGGCGAATAATGGATTTTGATCCGCGGTTGGATTTTTAAATAACGGTCAGAAATGGCCGTTTTTTTGTTGTTTGAAATAAACTTCTAAAAATGCTAAGCTGGAATTGAATTAAATATTGGACCTATGGAAACATTTTCTATAATCATGATAGTCACAGTTCTTATCCTTGTGGCGATAATTGTGGGCATGTTTTTGGCATTTAACCGCAAGCTGTCGAAAATTTTCGACAGCTCTGCTGGCGACAAATCAACCCTGCTTCTTTTTGAGCGCATAAAAGAGCTTAATCAGACCATGGATTCCAGTATCAAGGGGCTTAATCAGACGGTGGATGCCAAACTGGCGCAGTCCACCCAGCAGATGCAGACGCAATTCGCTCAGAGCATAGGAATAGTTAAGGGAATTACCGAGAAGATCGTGGAACTCCAACAAACCAACAAGCAGGTCATGGGATTTTCCGAACAATTAAAAAATTTAGAGAAGGTTCTGACCAGCCAGAAAACGCGCGGCAACTTGGGTGAGGCGGGGCTTCAGCTGGTTCTGGAAAACATTCTGCCGCCGACCGCCTTTGTCCTGCAATACAAGTTTGATGATGGCGATGTGGTGGATGCGGTAATAAAGACGCGTGACGGCTTGATTCCGGTGGATGCCAAGTTCTCGCTAGAAAATTACAATCGGGTGATAAATGAAAGTGATCCGGAACGGCACGAGCAGTATGAGCGCGACTTCAAGAACGACTTGAAAAAAAGGATTGACGAAACCTCCAAATACATCAAGCCGGGGAAGGGGACTCTTGATTTTGCCTTCATGTTTATTCCGGCTGAGGCGATTTATTATGACTTGCTGGTCAATGAGGTGGGAGCGGTGAAAATCAACACTCGTTCGCTTATTGAATATGCCTTTAAGGAGAAGAAAGTCATCATCGTCTCGCCCACGACTTTCGCCGCCTACCTGCAGACAGTCCTGCAGGGACTGCGCGCCCTGAAAATCGAGGAGCAGACCAAGGAGATTATCAGCCGCGTGGAGGGCCTGCAGAGGCACATCATCAGCTATGACGTTTATTTGGGTAAGTTGGGCGATTCCCTAAATACCACGGTCAACGCCTATAATGTCAGCTACAAGGAATTCAAGAAAATCGATAAGGATGTAGTCAAGATCACAGGCACCGAAAGCAATATAGAGCCACTCTCTATTGATGGGCCGAAGAAATAATTATTGACAAGCAGGTGACTTATGTGCTAAAAACCAAAGATGTCAGTTTCTGGCCGGAGAGTGAGGTGGAAAAATACGGCTACCAAATTATTTCGTTAAAATAAAGTTTTCCCTCCTTTTATGAAAGGGAGGGTTAGGGAGGGTTTAATTAATGTTCTTAACCCCTCCCAACCTCCCCTTTCAAAAAGGGGAGGAGAAAAATAATCTTTTATGATCAAAATCGGCATCATCGGCGGTTCGGGATTGGATGATCCCCAAATACTGAAAGACGTGGAGGAAAAGGCGGTAGTAACCAGATTCGGCCTGCCATCGTCGGTTTTGACTTGCGGAAAAATCGGCGGCATTGAGGTGGTGATCTTGGCGCGACACGGCAAGAAACACACCATTCCGCCGTCGCAGGTTAATTTTCGCGCCAATATTCAGGCCTTGGCTGACGAGGGTTGCACGCATATTCTGGCGGCCACGGCAGTGGGGTCTTTGCGTGAAGAGATCAAGCCGGGCAATCTGGTTTTCCCCGACCAGTTTATTGATTTTACCAAGCGCCGCGAGAGTACTTTTTTTACCGAAGGTATCAGGCATACGCCCATGGCCGAGCCGTTTGACAAGGAGTTGCGCAACTTACTTGCCCAGACCTGCGAAGAATTGGGTTATGATTATAATCGTGATAAGACAGTTATTACCATTGAGGGGCCGAGATTTTCTTCAGCTGCAGAAAGCCGGATGTTTAGGTCTTGGGGCGCGGACATCATCAATATGTCCACTTGCCCGGAAGTCATCCTGGCTAACGAGCTAGGCATTCCATATCAGACCATTGCCATGTCCACTGATTACGACTCGTGGAAAGATGATGAGGAGCCAGTGACTTTTGACATGGTGATGAAGCGCATGGCCGAGAATGCGGAAAAAGTCAGACAATTACTGATTAAAGTCATACCCAAAATCCATCCCATCAAATCGCGTATCCGCACTGTGCCGCACTGGCCGAAGACCGGCGTGATGTTTCGGGACATTACCACCTTAATCAAGGACCCCGCGGGATTAAAGCTCTGCCTGGATGATTTTTACCATCGCTACAAAGACAAAAATATTGACTTGATCGTCGGCATTGACAGCCGGGGATTTATCATCGGCGGCGCTTTGGCGCATCTTTTGGGCAAGGGTTTTGTGCCGGTGAGGAAAAAAGGCAAACTGCCAGCGGCCACAGAAAGCGAGACCTATGCCCTGGAATACGGCAATGACACGATTGAAATCCATCAGGATGCCATCGAGCCAGGGCAGAAGGTTTTGATCATTGATGACTTATGCGCCACCGGCGGCACGGCTTTGGCCGCCAGCCGTCTGGTAAAAAAGCTGGGCGGCGAAGTGGCGGAGCTGGCCTTTATTATTGATTTGCCGGACTTGGGCGGCAGCAGGAAACTGCTTGAGGCGGGCTTAAGTTATTATGCCCAGACGATGTTTGAGGGAGAGTAAAGAAAAAAATAAACTAATTTGTTTGGGCGAGTAATTAGTAGTTACTCGCTTTTGTTATTATGGTTGTATGTGTTATAATATATCCATGAAACAGCAAGTCAATCCACAAATCAATTGCTTTGTCAGCAAATTACTGAATGTTTATTTTGTCTATGCGCCAGTCCGCCATGGTGACAAAGTTTTTGCTCGCGAGGTTAAGACGCCAAAAGAGGTTGATTGGTCTGGCCAACTAACTGAAAATCCCTGGAAGGAGTTTTTTTTGCCGCATCGTGAACGACTGTTTAATATCTCGGGCGGTAAACTGGCTCCCATTAAAAACCAAGAGCCGCTCGTTGCCTGCCTGGGCATGAATATTCTGGATTTGAAGGCCTTAATGCTGTTTGATTTGGTTTATGCCAATGACATCTCTTATCAGGATCGGCGCAAAAATATTGTTTTTATCGGTTTTAGCCCTGACTGGCCTAATGATTACAAGCGACTCAAGGTTTTTTCGCATAATTTTGAGGAGGATATTTTGGAGCATATTAATTTTGATATTTTCATCGCCAAAATAGCCGGCGCCAAGGGTAAAAAAGAGACGATTAAATTTTATTCCGGCTCCAGCCGCGGCCGAGAAATTCTGGAATGTTGCGGCATCAGCGACTTCGCCAACATTCAATTTGCAGGACCGATTTCGGAAACCGGCCCGGACAAGCGCATGTTGGAACTTTCTGACAAGGTCGGCCGAAGCGCCAGGCATGGCCTGTGGAACACTTTGGATGAAATTTGCCTGGCCTGCGGCAAATGCACCATTGCCTGTCCGACCTGCTTTTGTTTTGACTTCCAAGACAAGATCAATCCGGAAAATAGTAGAAGAGACCGCCTTCAGGGCAACTGTTTTTATAATGACTTCGGTAAGGTGGCCGGAGGGCACCGCGAGCTGGACACGGTCAAGAAAAAAATATTTTTCTGGTACACGCACAAGTTCGTGCGCGTGCCCAGGGATTACGAAGTCCCGGGTTGTGTCGGCTGCGGCCGTTGCATCCGCACTTGTCCCGTGGGCATTGATATCGCCAAAAATACCAGAATTTTATCGAAAATCAAGCCCGTCAAATGATTAATATTTACCAGCCAAAACCAGTCAGAGTTATCAAAGTAACCAAAGAGTCGATTGATACTCATTTGATTAGATTGAAATTTGTCAGTGCTGCTGATCAGAAGGCTTTTGCCTATTTGCCGGGGCAATTTGTGCAAATCGGCTTTGCCGGCTGGGGCGAGTGCCCGATAAGTATTGCCTCTTCGCCTACAGTTGCGAGTAAATATTTTGAACTGGCCATCCGTGATGTCGGGTCGTTGACACACAAACTAAACCAGCTTAAGCCAGGCGATACTGCTTTGGTCAGAGGGCCATTTGGCAATGGCTTTGATGCTGACAAGTTTAAAGATCAGGAATTACTAGTCATTGGCGGCGGGTGCGGTTTTGTGCCTTTACGGCCGTTAATTGTTGACGCGTTGGCTGGCCGGATAAAAACCAAGAAACTCCAGATTTTTTATGGCTGTTTAAATGAAGAGACGCTACTGTTTAAAAAGCAGTTTGCCGAGTGGAACAGAAAAGCGGAGTTGGGAATAATCCTGGATAGGCCGTCGGCTGATTGGAAGGGTGAAAAGGGTTTGATCACAGATTTGATCAAAAAGCGCGAGATTTCGCCGGAGGCCGTGGTGGTGATGGTCGGCCCGCCAGTGATGTACAAGTTTGCCCTTAAGGAATTGGAAAAGAAAGGCATCAAGCCGGAAAATATCTGGCTGTCTCTGGAGCGGCGGATGTATTGCGGTCTGGGCGTTTGCCAGCATTGCGCCTTTGGCCCTTATTATGTCTGCAAAGACGGCCCGGTATTCAATTATAATCAGATCAAAGAAATTCCCTACGCCCTATGATGACGGCACTATTATATTTGTTAGTGTTTTTGATTTTGGCCACAGCGGCCTATGGCGCCTGGTCGGCCGCCCCCTATCTGCCGACCAGGAAGCGAGATGTATCTCGAATGATAAATTTGGCGGAGATCAAAAAAGAGGATAAGGTTTATGATTTGGGTTGCGGAGATGGACGTTTGGTTTTTGCCGCCGCTGATAGGGGAGCTGATGCCATTGGCATAGAAATTTTTGTCTTGCCCTACCTTTATGCCTGGTTCAAAAATTTATTCAGATCTAAAAAAGCGAAGATTTTATTCGGTGATTTATTCAAGTACAATATCAGTGATGCCAGTGCTGTCTTTATATTCTTACTTGATAAAAGTTATGGCCGTCTGGCAGGAAAGTTCAGTCGCGAACTTAAACCCGGCGCCAAAGTCATAGTCGGCTGTTGGGAAATCAGCGAGTGGAAAGATAAGTTAGTCAACAAAGATCAACCAACAGAAAAGGACTTGCCAATTTATTTATATCAGATGTAGAATTTCAATTTTTTAATTCTTAATTGATAAACGTATGTTAGCATGGGCACTAATCATTGTGGGAGCAATTTTTTTGCTCAAAAATCTTGGTCTGCTTATGACTGTCAACTGGGACCTTGTTTGGCCGATCGTTTTGATTGTTATCGGCATTCTGATGCTGTACAAGAAAAGGATGATGTAATTGTCAGTTATTGCTTAATTAGTTTTGATGTCATTAAGTAAAATTTATCATTAATATGTGCTTAACCATGCCAGCACAAGTTTTATCCGTTGAGGTGGATAAGGCACAAATCAAAGTTGATTCCGCCAGAGGAAAACAATTAGTCAATCTTGCCTTTGATGGCTTGCTTAAGGTGGGAGACTGGGTATTGGTAAATGCTGACCTGGCAGTGGCAAAAATCAATCCCGAGGAGGCAGAGGAGATAAAAAAATATTTTAATTGATATGAATTTCAATAAATCTGCCATATTTTTTTTACTAACAGCCGTAGTTATCTCCGGTCTGTCTAATTTTATCAACAAATTCGGACTAACAATCGTGGGTAAAAATGCCTTCCAATATACCACCTTAAAAAACCTGGCCGCGGCCTTGATTTTGTCGCTCGTTTTGGTTTCCACTCCCAGAGTTATTTCTGAGTTAAAAGTTTTGACCAAAAAGGATTGGTTGAAATTGGGTTTGATCGGTCTGGTGGGCGGGGGCGTGCCTTTCTTGCTTTATTTTCAGGGCTTAAGCATGACCTCGGCTGTCAGTGCCTCTTTTATTCATAAGACTCTTTTTATCTGGGCGGGAATTTTGGCCTGGCCGATCTTGCACGAGAGATTTACCAGGTGGCAATTAGCGGCTTTAGCGGTTTTGTTTTTCGGCAATTGGATTTTTGACGGTTTGGGCCAAATACATTTCGGTTATCCGGAGTTGTTGGTTTTTTCGGCAGTGTTGATGTGGGCGATAGAAAATGTCCTGGCCAAAATTTTCCTACAAAATATGGCGAGCGGCATTGTGGCTTGGGGTAGGATGTTTTTTGGCTCTATTATTTTACTGATTTTTTTGGTCTCCAGTGGCAATTTAGCCGGTTTACTCGAATCGTCCAGTTGGCAATGGAGCTGGATTGCTTTGGTTGGATTATTATTGGCTGGATATAATTTTTTCTGGTATGGAGCGTTAAAGAGTTTGCCTGTGACTGTCGTGGCCTCGGTATTAGCATTGGCCTCGCCTCTCACCGCACTGCTTAATGCCATTTTTGTCACTCATACCTGGTCATGGTCTAATAATATTGGAATAATAATTGTGTTGATTGCTGTTGGAGTAATTTTTTCAAGTGTTCGAAACAAACGATATGAATACCGCCTCTCCCAAGCCGTTTGATGGGGCGGTTCTGGCTGCGCGCTATGCCTTCATGCCCAATCGGCTAAGGTATTGCGGTGGTGATAATAACTGTGAATTATTCAATTATGCGGCCGCGGCCAGGGGCGATGATGGGCTTAAGGAAATTTTGAAGGAATTCGAGACAATGTATCCTTATTTACGACTGATTGCCGAGGCCAATAAGATTACCGATCCTTTTAATTACCGCGTGGTAGAGGCGTATTGGTTGGGCAATGAACTGCTGGAGAAAGTAAGTATGAGGAATTTTTATCGCTATCTGGTTGATGAGCAGAAGTTAAAGAGGAAATTTAAGCCGAAAGTTTTAGAGCGGGTCTGGGGCAGGGTGGCAGATGGGGCCAAGCCTCATCACAGCTGGCATGTTTTCAATATTCCGCGGCGTACTGGCCATTATCCCATCGAACACACCTTAAAAACAATGGACAATTGTCGCATTAGTTGGGGCAGAGTCACTAGTTTGTCAGGTGGAATCACCGTTGATTATCAGCCGCTTGAATTGGTTGACAATAAATTGATCCTCGGTTCTCTGGTGAAGAAAAAAATAATTCCACCGATCAATCAGTCATTTATTGGTCAAGTAGGCATAGGTGATTATATTTCAATTCATTGGAGCTGGATCTGTGATATCTTAAGCGAGCAACAGAAAAATAATTTGGAGAAGTGGACCAGGTATAATTTAAATCTTTCGAATCTATGCTGAAAAGTAAACATAAAAAACCGCGACTGGCTATTGTCGGCCTGACTTCATGCGAGGGTTGCCAGTTTGTCATGCTTGATCAAGGCAAAAAATTATTGGATTTTTTAAAAAAAGTCGAGATGGAAGAATTTCGCTTGCTTGAGGATAATCCTGAACTTGCTGGCGAATATGACATTTGCCTGGTGGAGGGCAATCCCGTAACCAAAGCCAATATCAAGTTGCTCAAAGAACTGCGGAAGCGCTCGAAGATTCTGGTTGTTTTAGGCAATTGTGCGGCTTTGGGCGGCGTTTGGGAAATCAAGAATTACCGCTGGAAGAAAAGAACGATCAAGTTCGTCTATAAAAATTTGAAAGTTGAAAATCCTGAGATCAAAGAAGTAAGTAATTTCGTCAAAGTCGATTTTACTATTCCCACTTGTCCGATTGACGGGGGAGAGTTGATGGAAGTTTTGTATCAGTTACTCGATGGTCGTATTCCACGCCTGCCGCAGAGGCCGGTCTGCGATGAGTGCCAGAAGAACGGCTATAAGTGCCTGTTACAGCACGGGGAAATCTGCCTGGGTCCTATTACCTTGGGCGGCTGCCACGCTGTCTGCCTCAAGAGCCGGCAATCATGCTGGGGTTGCCGCGGGCTGTTTGAGGGCGCGCAAATAAAGAATCTGATGAGATTGTTACTGAAAAACTTCAATCGCAATCAGGTTTACCGGGTGATGGAGGTTTTTGGCGCGCGCGATACAATTATGAAGCAATTATCGGATGATTTAAAAGTTAAGAAATAAAAAGCCGACCACTTAGTAGCCGGCTATTTGTACAATTCTTGATAGGCCTGCCGCCTGTCGTTCAAGATTCGTTGCCAATCGGCGCTATCTCTCGGACTTAGATGCAAATTCATCAGGATGGTATAGCCGAACATTATCTGTCCGGCCTCGGTGATATTGCCTTCCTCGAGCAATTTGTGTAGTTGTTTATCACCCGGATAAAGCGCCATCACTTTCAGAATAAAATCATTGGGCAATCCTTTTATAAATTTTTCAGTGGTCATCAGTTGTCTCCTTTCGGTTTTATCCCAATAAACAGTTATATCGTAAAATCAAAATTTTGTCAATATGAAAATTCAAATAAACCACATCGGCAAAATGGAGGGCCATACTGATTTTGTGGCGGAGATTTTGCGCGGTAATGTCAAGTCAGCCAAGATGATTACCACTGAGGGCGCACGCTTGATTGAGGGGGTTTTGGTCGGCCGCAGCTATTACGAGGCACCGATCATCACTGCACGCATCTGCGGCATTTGTCCGGTTGTGCACAAAATTTGTTCAATCAAGGCCTTGGAGCAGGCACTCGAAGTCAAGCCCAGCGAACAGACGATTAAATTACGCAAGCTGATGTTACTGGCGCAAATCATCCACAGCCATGCCCTGCACTTGTTCTTTTTATCTCTGCCGGATTTTTTTGATCTGACTGATGATTTGAAATTCACTGGCCAGCACAAGAAAGAAACACTAGCGGCCATTGCCGTACGTGATTGGGCGCTTAAAATAATCGAAGTTATCGGCGGCCGGGCCGTGCATCCCATTGCCTGCGAGGTTGGAGGGTTCAAGGTGATGCCCAAACGTTCTGAGTTATCGAATTTAGCTGATCAGTATCCAGCTGTCTTAAAGAACGCCTTGAAGTTAGTCGATATGACTTTAACTATTAAATTGCCGAAGTTTAGCCGCCCCACGACCTTTGTGGCCCTTCATCATGATGATGAATATGCCTTTTACGGCGGACATCTTAAAATTTTAACTCCAGACGGTAAAAGCCGGATAATAGAGGCCGAAAAATTCACCAAAAATATCAAAGAGGTAGAAGAGCCCTACCGCGCCGCCAAGTCCGCGCGGCTTGATGGCCAGGCGTTTATGGTTGGAGCGTTAGCCAGGGTCAACATAAACCATCAGCATTTAAATCCCTTGGCTCGCGGCCTATTTGGGAAATTGCGCTGGACTTTACCTGAATACAATACTTTCAAGAATATTGTCGCTCAATCGATTGAAATTATCCACTGTATTGAGGAGGCCAAGAAATCACTGGATTATCTCTTGGATAATATGTATGATGAGGCGAGTATTATGGATCGATTGGACTTGATTGCCGAGGGCAATCCAGAGGGGCGGGGAACCTCGGGTTGTGATGCGGTGGAAGCGCCTCGTGGCACGCTTTATCATGCTTATAAGGTCGATCAAAACGGTATCATTACTGATTGCCAGATCATCACACCCACCAATTCTTTTTTGAAAAATTTAGAAGAGGATCTGGTTGTATATTTGCCCAATCTTAAATCTTTATCTGAGAGGCAAAAGTCGCTAAAAATCCGCGCGCTTATTCGCGCCTATGACCCCTGCATTTCCTGCGCCACCCACTAACTACATTTACATGGCAATATTTTATATTTTTATTATTTTAATCGCTCTGCTTTTTGTCATCAGTTCTTTTGTTATCTTGGTTATTTCATTAAACATTATTTTTCTTTTGGTCACCAAGGTGCCGCCCATATCCACAGAGAGGAAATATTTTAATCTTATTTTTCAGCAGATCAAAATAACGCCGCAGACGATTATTTATGATCTGGGGTGCGGCAATGGAAATTTTTTAATCGAGGCGGCAAAATTTTTGCCCCGCAAATGTATTGGTTATGAATTGTCGCTGATTCCTTATTTTTTGGCATTAATCAAGGCGATTTTTTATGGCCGCGGCCGAGTGGAAGTGATTTGGAGTAGTTTCTTTAAGGCCAATATTCGTGATGCCGATATCATCTATATCTATCTGGTACCACCGCTTTTGGATCGGGTGGTGCAAAAATTGAAGCACGAACTTCGTCCTGGTACCATGGTCCTATCAAAGGGTTCGCCCCTACCAGGATTGGATTTCATTAATAAGATTGTTTTGGATCAGCAGCGTGATTATTGGTTATATGTTTATAAATTTTGAAAATTATGGGAGAGTTCTTAATTCTTAATTTGTAATTATTAATTGACTATGCATGATTTTCACTTGGCCGACACGATTTACAATACGATTTTGGATTACGCCGGCAAGAACAATCTGACTAAGGTCGCCAAGGCAACAATTGAACTGGGCAAAGTCATTGAACATGGCGAAGAGATTCTGCCGGAAAATTTGAAATTCAATATCAAACTGTTGGCCGAAGGCGGCATTGCCGCCGGCTTGGAGGTAGAGATTGTTGCAAGCAATAATGATCACTGGACATTAAGGGAAATAGAGGGGGAATAATATGCAAATCAAATCAATCAAACAAGTTAAAAATTTAAAAGGCAGAAAGGTATTACTCAGAGTGGATTTTAATGTGCCGCTCTCTGCAACTGGCCAAGTAGGCAAATCAGAGGATTACCGGATTGTCAAGACCTTGCCGACCATAAAATATTTAATCAGCCGCGGCGCCAGGGTGATGATTTTGGCGCATCTGGGCAGACCCGATGGCAAAATTGTCGAAAAGTTTCGACTAAATCCGGTGGCCAAAAGATTATCGCAGTTACTGAAGAAAAAGATTGCCAAGAGCAGTGTGATAATCGGCGAAGAGACAGAAAAGAAGATCAGTAAAATGAAAAATGGCGACATTTTGATGCTGGAGAATGTCAGATTTGACAAGCGTGAGGAAATGGCTGATCCGAATTTTGCCAGGCAATTGGCTAGTTTGGGTGAGATTTATGTCAATGATGCTTTTGCTGTCTGCCATCGCGATCAGGCCTCTGTCTCAACCATACAAAACTTTCTGCCGTCTTATGCTGGTTTACTTCTGGAAGATGAGATTAGTAATTTATCAAGGGCTTTAAAAAATCCCAAACAGCCGCTTATTGTTATTATCGGCGGCGCAAAAATGGAGACAAAAATCAAGGTGATTAAGAATTTCACCAAGGTGGCGAAAAAGATACTCTTGGGTGGCGCCTTGGCCAACACGGTCCTGCATGTGATGGGAATTTCCGTGGGCAAATCAGCGTTGGAGTCAGAGATGTTCGGCGAGGTCAAAAAGTTAAAGCTGATTGACAATGTTATTATTGTGCCGGTTGATGGAATTATGAGCCAATCAATCAAAGCCAGACGCGGCCGGTCTGATGCCTTGGCCGACATCAAGCCAAATGAGTTGATTCTAGATATCGGGCCCGACACCATCCAACTCTATGAAAAGATTTTGAAATCGGCTAAAATGGTAATGTGGAACGGCCCGATGGGCCTGATTGAAAATCCGGTTTTTGCCAAGGGCACGATAGAGCTGATTAAAATCTTAGCTAAATCCAAGGCCGAAACGATTGTCGGAGGCGGCGAGACAGTGGAGATGATCAGAAAGATGAAATTGGAAAACAAATTCAGTTTTGTTTCTACCGGCGGGGGAGCAATGCTGGAATTTCTTGAGGGCAAGAAATTATCAGGACTTAAAAAATTAATTAAGAATTAATAATTAAAACAATATGGACAATCAAATAGGAAATCCTATGGACAAAATTAACTGTTCTGGTAAAGGCGGCTTCTGTTATTGCCTTAAACACTTGATTTTGGCGATTCTGGCAATTTGCTTGATAATTTACGTTAGTTTGTTAGCCAAGAATGCCTGGCGCAGTTATGACTACATTGGCAAGACGCCGGATGTGGTTGATCGCATAACGGTTACCGGCGAGGGCAAGGTAACAGCGGTGCCGGATGTGGCAATAATTAGTTTAGGCATAATTAGCGAAGGCGCTAGCGTGAGTGTCGCGACAAAAGATAATACTGACAAGATGAACAAAATCATCGATGCCATAAAAAACCAGTTTAAAATCGACCCCCAAGACATTACCACCAGCAATTACAACGTTAGTCCCAAATACGATTGGTCCAATAATACACAAAGGATAATGGGTTATATGGTCAGTCAAAGCGTTTCTGTGAAAGTCAGGGATTTCAACAAGACCGGTGACCTTTTGGGGCAGGCGACTGCCTTGGGAGCTAATAACGTCAGCGGCCCGCAGTTTACCATTGATGATCCTGAGAAATTTAGATCCCAAGCCAGAGCTCTGGCCATAACTTCTGCCAAGGCCAAGGCCAAGGTTTTAGCCGATCAGGTGGGTATTAAATTGGGGCGAATTGTTAATTTTACTGAAGGCGGTGCTAATAATATCGTGCCGATGTATGGTTATGCGGCTGGTCTGGGTGCCGCTGAAATCAAAGCCGTTCCCTCGCCAGTAATTGAGTCCGGCAGTCAGGATGTTGTTGTTGATGTCAGTATTGGTTACGAGATAAGGTAGCTTGACAGAAAGTTTTTATTTGCTATAATTGGATATTCAGAATGAACATTTGACAAATTATTAGTAGAGGTAAAACACAGGAGGATTGGCCATGGCTGGAGTCAAGGGATCAGAAGCAATAAAGGTTTTGGAGAAGGGGGTATCGCCAATTACCATAGTTGGCGCCAATGCTATTGTACCTATTTTGGACGGGCCGATCAGTGGTATTATCGCTCCCTTGAAATACAGGGAGCTTTATTTTTTATGAAAATTTGAAAATAAGATTTATTATGATATAATCAAACTGGATTCCGGATATTTTTACTTAGCCCTTCGGGCTTTACGCAAAAATTCCGGAATGACAGAATTTTGATAAAAACTAAATTAAAATATGGCAAAAATCAAATCAATCAAGGCGCGCGAAATACTTGACTCGCGCGGCAATCCCACCGTTGAGGTGGAGGTGGTGTTAGATACGGGCCGCAAGGCCTGGGCTGGTGTGCCCAGCGGCGCCTCTACCGGCTCTCGCGAGGCCTTAGAACTTCGTGATGGCGACAAGAAGCGCTATGGCGGCAAGGGAGTACTCAGGGCCGTTTCTAACGTCAATAAAATCATTGCGCCAAAACTAATCGGCCTGGATCCCACCAAACAGGAGAAAATCGATCAGCTGATGATCAAGTTGGATGGCACAGAGAATAAGTCGCGCCTGGGCGCTAACGCCATCTTGGGTGTGTCCATGGCCGTGGCTCGCACGGCGGCCATAAGCCAAGGCCTGCCGCTCTACGCCTATTTACGCAAGAGATATTGGACCAGGAAGAAAATAGAGTTTCCCGTGCCGATGATGAATATTATAAATGGCGGCGCCCATGCCGGTTGGTCGACGGACATCCAGGAATTTATGATTTTGCCCCAGCAGAAAAATATCAAAGAAGCGATCCGCTGTGGCGCGGAGATATTCCATGCCCTGAAGAAAATATTATCGCAAAAAGGACTGGCCATCACTGTCGGCGACGAGGGGGGGTATGCGCCGAAGCTGACTTCCAATGAGCAGCCGCTCAAGCTGATTTCGCAGGCGGTAAAGAAAGCTGGCTATGATCTGAGCCGGAATGTCAAATTGGGGATTGATGGGGCGGCCTCTGAATTTTTTGCTGATGGCAAATACAACATGAAGGTAGACAAAAAAGTCAGAACCGCTTCTGAGTTGATCAGCGTCTATGCCGATTGGATAGGAAAATATCCGCTTGTCACCATCGAAGACGGCTTGGCTGAAGGTGATTGGACTGGCTGGGCTGAGCTGACTAAGAGATTGGGTAAAAATATTACCTTGATCGGCGATGATTTGTTTGTTACCAATGCTAAAATTTTGCGGCAGGGGATCAAGAAAAAAGTGGCTAATGCCGTTTTGATAAAATTGAACCAAATAGGCACTGTGACAGAAACAGTCAAGACCATGAAACTGGCTCAGTCCCATAAATACCAGCTGGCTGTTTCCCATCGCAGCGGCGAAACCGGCGATGATTTCATCTCGGACTTGGCCGTGGCTTCCGGCGCCAAGTACATCAAGACCGGCTCTCTCTGCCGGTATGAGCGGATTGCCAAATACAATCGGCTGATGGAAATTTGGGAGGAATTAGGAAAAAAATAATCTTTTTAAAAAATTGCGCCGACTTTAAATGCTTTTACAACTTCCGGCGTAATTTTTTTGTCTTGATGTTTTCGCCCCGATTATGCTATAATAAATTCATTAATTATGGAAAAATATTGCTATTTTAACGGCAGAATCATGCCGCTTAGGCAGGCAGCTTTGCCGTTAAATGATATCGGCGTTTTACGCGGTTATGGAGTTTTTGATTTTTTGCGCACTTACGGCGGATGTCCCTTTCTTTTAGATCAGCACTGGCGGCGTTTTTCTAATTCAGCCAAATCGCTGGGTCTAAAGATCCCCCTAAGCAAAATCCGGGCCGAAAAAATAATCAAAAATTTGATCCGTAAAAATAAATTGAGAGAGGCAACAATTCGACTGGTTCTAACGGGTGGTGCAAGCGATGACACTCTTCACTTTGATCCCAGGCGAGCCAATTTTTTCATCCTGATCAGCCGCGTGCCTGAATATAGCAGCAGCGATTATCAGCGCGGAGTCTCGGTCTTGGCCTCAGAGTTTAAAAGGGAATTGCCCCTGGTCAAATCTAATAATTATATCACTGCTGTAAAATTCAAAAATTCCGCTCAAGCCCGAAGGCACAATGAATTGCTCTATCATTATAATAATGAGGTTTTGGAAGGGGCGACCTCTAATTTCTTTCTGTTCAAAAAAAATATTTTGATCACGCCTCAAAGTGGCGTTCTTTCGGGCATTACGCGGAATTTCGTTATTAAATTGGCCAAGAACAAATTTGGAGTTGTTGAACGGCCGGTTAAATTAGGGGAATTAGCCGGGGCTGATGAGGCCTTTATTACCAATAGCACCAAGGAAATATTGCCGATTGTCAGAATCGGCAAACTAAAGATTGGCGATGGTATGCCGGGGCCGAATACCAAATTACTGATGTCAATGTTTAAGGAACGGGTCGCCAACTACCGATAGAATTATGGCAAAACTTAAAAAAGATACAAAACTTATTTTGCTGATTTTAGATGGCTGGGGATTCGGCAAAAAAGACAAGGGCAACCCGATTTGGATCGTCAAACCGCCTTTTATTGAGTCGCTGTATAAGAAACATCCCTGGACGGCATTGTGCGCTTCAAGTTTTTGCGCCGGTCTGCCCAAGGGTCAGGTGGGAAATTCTGAGGCGGGGCATCAGAATCTCGGTGCGGGAAGAATAGTTGATCAGGATTCCGTAAAAATAGACAAACAGATCAACACCGGGGAATTTTTCAAAAATTCGGCTTTCTTGGCCGCACTTAATCATGTGGCCAAGAATAAATCCGCCCTGCATTTGATGGGCATGCTCAGTAATGGGCAAAGCCCGCATAGCGATCCCGATCATTTGTTTGCGCTTCTGGCTTTGGTTCGCAGATTTCCCATCAAGCATGTTTACTTACATTTGTTTACTGATGGCCGCGATTCGCCTCAGCGATCAGCGCTTAAATCAATCATGGCTCTGGAACGGGCTCTTAAACCCAATGAACTTATCGCCACGGTCATCGGCCGGTTCTATGCCATGGATCGCAAGAAGGTCTGGACCCGCACCATTAAGGCCTATAATGCCATGACCGATGGCCGCGATGCGCATGTTGCCGACAGCCCCCAGGCGGGCATTGACCGCGTCTATAACGCCGGCATTACCGATGAATTTATCGAGCCGATAGTGATCAAGAACAAGGGCAAGATTCTGCCGCGGATATCCGATAATGACGCAGTGATTTTCTTCAATTTACGCAGCGATCGCGCCCGTCAAATGGCCAAGCCTTTTGTCCAGAAAAAATTCGAGGAGATGAATCCCGGGTTTATTCGCCGCCGCAAGGTTTTGAAGAATCTGGTCTTTGTGGCCATGACTGATTTCGGCCCCGATCTGGATTCGATTCTCTCGGCTTTTCCCTCTCAGGATCTAAAGGGCACGTTGACCATGGCCCTAAAAGACAAGCGCCAGATTTATATTGCCGAATCGGAAAAATATGCCCATGTGACTTACTTCTTTAATGGCGGCTATGCCGACCCCGTTGCCGGCGAGGAAAGGGTCAATATTCCTTCGCCCCATGTTGATCGCTATGACAAGACGCCAGCCATGTCCACAGCGGAAATCACCAACAGAATAATTTCTTCTCTTAAGGATTTCGACTTCATTTGTGCCAACTTCGCCTGTCCTGACATGATTGGCCATACCGGCAATATGGAGGCGGCAATCAAAACAGTCAAGGCAGTGGATGTTTATGTCAAAAAAGTTTATCAGGCGGCTTTGAAATACAATGCCAACCTAATCATTACTGCCGATCACGGCAATATAGAGTATAAGCTTAATGTCAAAACAGGGGAGATTATGACTGAGCACACCACCAATCCCGTGCCATTGATTTTGATTGGTGACGATTTCAAGAAATCATTGGCTCGGCAGAAAAATGGGGTATTGGGCAATGTGGCTCCAACGATTCTGAAAATTTTCAATGAGAAGAAACCCAAGGAAATGAGTAAGAATAGTTTGATTTGATATTTAAAATTATGCCCGATATTAATAATACAAAAGAAACAGTCAGGCCCAAACCGGTAGTTTTGATGATTCTGGATGGCTGGGGAGTGGCGCCCCCATCACATTCCAATGCCATTACTTTGGCCAAGACGCCAGAGATGACTTCGCTCATATCCACTTATCCGGCCATGACTTTGCAGGCATCAGGTGAGGCGGTCGGCCTGTCCTGGGGCGAGATCGGCAATTCCGAAGTCGGCCATCTCAATCTGGGCTCGGGCAAGTTGATTTATCAAAACCTGCCGCGGATCAATCGTGCGGTTTCCGACGGGTTATTTTTCAAAAATGAAAAATTTTTGGCTGCCATCGCTAATGCCCGCAAAAACAAGGGCAAACTGCACCTGATGGGTCTGATTTCCTCTGGCGGCGTTCACAGCCATATTGATCATTTATTCGCCCTGTTGGAATTATGCGCCAGGGAAAAATTTTCTGACGTCTATATCCACGGCTTTTTGGACGGCCGCGACATGCCGTATAATTCCGGCGTTGATTTTGTGGAAAAAATCCAAGCCAAAATCAAGGAAAGCGGCGTGGGCCAAATTGCTACCTTGTCCGGCCGTTTCTATGCCATGGATCGTGACAACCACTGGGAGAGGATTGTCTTGGTCTATAATGCCATGGTCAAGGGCGAGGCCAAGGATAAATTCGACGATCCCGTGGCGGCGGTCAAGGCCTCTTACGATAATAAGGTTTATGATGAGGAATTCGTGCCGGCAGTGATTACCAAAGGCAATTCGGCAGTGGCGACTATAGGCGATAATGACTCTGTTATTTTCTTTAATTTCCGCGCTGACCGCGCCCGCGGAATCAGCAAAGTTTTTGTCCTGCCTGGTTTTGACAAGTTTGAGAGAGAGTATTTCAAACGTCTTTATTTCGTGGCCATGACAGAATATGAGAAAGACCTGCCGCTCGAGGTCGCCTTTCCGACAGAGACCATTGACGAGCCGCTCGCCAAAGTGATCTCTGATTCCGGATTAAAACAGCTGCATATTGCTGAGACGGAAAAATATGCTCATGTCACTTTTTTCTTTAATGGAGGCGCGGAAAAAGAATTTCCCGGCGAGGAGAGGATCCTGGTACCTTCGCCGCGAGTGCCGTCTTATGCCGATAAGCCGGAGATGTCGGCCAAGGAAGTGGCGAAAAAAATCACTGATGCCATCATGGAGGATAAATATGATTTTATTGTCGTCAATTTCGCCAATGGCGATATGGTCGGCCATACCGGCAACCTCAAAGCCACCATCGCCGCCGTGGAGACAGTTGATGCCTGTGTCAAAAAGATTATTGAAGTGGTGCTGGCCAAAGGCGGTGTGGCGCTTATCACCGCCGACCATGGCAATGCCGAGGAATTGGTAAATATGCAATCGGGCGAAATCGACAAAGAACATAGCACCTATCCTGTGCCTTTGATTATTGTAAGTAAGGAATTAGAAGGCAAAAATGCCGGACTTCAGGAAGTACCCGGAGGCGATTTATCACTTGTTCAGCCGTCTGGCTTACTTTCCGATGTGGCGCCGACGATTTTAAAAATTATGAATTTGCCTCAGCCTACTAGCATGTCGGGCAAGGCACTCATTTAAATTTCAATGACCAAATCCCAATAACCAATTATTATTTTTTGGTCATTGAAAATTGGTCATTGTTAATTGAAATTAATAACGTATGTTAAAAATTTTCAAGAAAAAAAGTTTTTGGATTATTCTGGTATTTGTTCTGATAATTATTGGCTTAATCTCCTACAGCTTGCTTAGTAAGAAGCCGAGTGTGACTTACACGACCGAGGCGGTAAAGCTTGGCAATTTAGTCCAAACCGTATCGGCGACTGGCATGGTCGAGTCGGCGCACGAAATTAATTTAAACTTTAAGTCCTCCGGTAAAATCACCTCTCTGCCCTTTAAAGAGGGGGGTGAGGTCAAAGCCGGCGGTATCTTGGCGACTATTGATAGCGGTTCAATCAATGCGCAAATCAAGCAATATCAGGCCAATGTTGCATCAGCACAGGCAAATCTGGACAAGGTTAGAGCCGGTTCCTCAGCCGAGGATATCAAGCTGACTCAAGAACAACTGGCCAAGGCGCAAAATGACTATAATAATTTACTAAGAGAATCAGAAACAGAACTTAATACCCTGCAAGAAAAAACAATTGATAGTTTGAATAATGCTGTCTTTACGGCGCAAACGGCTTTAAATACCGTTTACAATAATTTAATTAATACTCAGACGACTATTAATTTACTAGTCAATGACAGCGCCTTGCAGACCCAAATAAATTCCTCTTATAATACCTTGCAAAATAGTTTTGGTGATATCAGATTGAGCGTGGAGGCGGCCAAAGCGAGTGATGGCGATCAGGCCAAAATAAATTCGACCAGCGATACTGTACGCGATTATCTCTCCTCGCTGAATAGTTTTTTGGACAAGGCCTATAACTTGTCGGAAAAAATCATTATCAATACCACTTATACCCAGACCATTATTGATTCCATCAAGGATGACATCAGCACCCAGCAATCATCCAATAACACCTCCCTTACCGCCCTCTCTACAGCTCGTGCCAATTTGATCAATACATCAGCCAGCTATCAGTCGCAAGTTTTGGCGGCCTCCAATACAGTGGCCATCAATCAGGCGCAACTTAATTTAAAGCAGGCAGGCCCGCGCAGTTTTGATATCGAGTCGGCTCAGGCGCAATTGGCCCAAGCGCAGGCAACGCTCGATAAGGCCAGAGCCGATGCTCAGGATTATGTCATCAAGGCGCCAATCGATGGCAAGATCACCAAGGTTAATTATTTAGTGGGCGAGACGCCCAATGCAACATTAGAGGTGATTGACATGCTAGGCAATGAACGTTACGAGGTCAAGGTGGATATTCCCGAATCAGATATTACCAAGATTCAAATTGGCGACAAGGTGACGATTGAGCTCGATGCCTTTGGCTCTGACCATCCTTTTAGCGGCATCGTGACTGCCATTGATCCGGCACAAACGATCATCAAGGATGTGATTTATTACAAAATTACAGTGAGTTTTAATTCCGACTCTTGGAGTGATCAGATCAAGCCAGGCATGACTGCCAATATTACCGCCCTCACCGCCGAAAGGGACAACGTGCTTTATATTCCGCAGCGGGCGGTCAAGGTGCGTGAGGCGGCTTTGGGCGAGACGCCGGCTAAATATGTCCAGGTTTTGGTTGGCGGACAACCCCAGGAGAAAAATGTGGAAATCGGCCTCAGGGGCGATAATGGCCTGGTGGAAATAACCTCGGGATTATCTGAGGAAGACAATGTGATAACCTTTATTCAGAATCAGTAGTATGCCCGCTCTAATTGAGGTTAAAGATTTAAAAAAAGAATATGTTAATGATGAGGTGGTGACGCCAGTACTGTTCGGTTTGAGTTTCAAAGTTGAGCCGGGGGAATTCGTGGCGATTATGGGTCCGTCCGGCTCGGGCAAATCAACCCTGATGCATATCTTGGGTTTCTTGGATACTTTGACTTCCGGACAGTATTTCTTCAAAGGCCGAGATGTCAGCAATCTTGACTTGGATGAATTGGCACGCATCAGAAATGAGGAAGTCGGTTTTGTCTTCCAGGCCTTCTATTTGCTGCCCAAGACCACTGTCTATGACAACGTTAAACTGCCCCTGCTTTACAGCAATGCCAAAAACCAGGATGAGCTGGTTCGCCAGGCGATCAAAGAGGTTAATCTGGAGCATCGCATTCATGCCTTTTCCAATCAGCTTTCTGGGGGCGAAAAACAGCGCGTGGCCATTGCCCGCGCCCTGGTCAATAATTCTTCAATCATCTTTGCCGATGAGCCCACCGGCAATTTGGATTCCAAGTCCGGCAATGCCATCATGGAAATCCTGGAAGATTTAAATGATGATGGTCATACCATTATCTTGGTGACTCACGAGAGCGACACAGCCAGGCATGCCAAACGAATCATTAAAATAGTAGATGGCCTAATCAGTGAGAATTATGTTGTTGATCAAAGGCGTTCGGCTAAAAATGGCGGCGAATTGAGGAAGTAAAATAAATGAAATTGACCGATACCATAAAACTGTCTTTCTCTGTCCTGCGGACTAATAAAGTCCGCAGCTTTTTGACAGGTCTGGGAATTATTATCGGCATCGCCGCGGTCATCGTCATTATGTCGGCTGGCGCGGGGGCTCAGTCGCTTATCGTCAATCAACTTAATTCCATCGGCACCAATCTCATAGGCGTCCTACCGGGCGCTTCCGACGAAAACGGCCCGCCTGCTTCGGCCATGGGAGTGATTGTAACCACACTGAAATATGATGATGCCCTGGCTATTGCCAAGGAGGTGCCTAATGTGGTCGCTGTCTCATCTTATAACACTGGCATAGGAACTTTATCCTGGCAGAATAACAATGTTGATGCCACCTATTACGGCGTGATGAGCTCTTATATCCAGGTTGAGGACACGGCAGTGGCTCAGGGCAGATTTTTTACTGATGATGAGGATCAGGCCAGCAGCCGTGTGGTGGTCTTGGGTTACCATGTGGCGCAGGATTTATTCCAAGATCAGAATCCCTTAAATCAGAAGATAAAAATCAACAAGGAATTCTTCGAGGTGATCGGCGTGATGGAAAAAAGGGGAGTGTCGGGCTTCCAGAATAATGACAACATCGTACTGATACCCAGTCAGGCGGCGCAAAAAATCATGCTGGGCATAAATTATGTCAATTTTATTAGGGTGAAAGTTAATTCTTCGGATAATATTGGGCGCGCGACAAGCGACATCCGGCTATTATTGCGCGATCGCCATAATTTGCAGGAATCCAAGATTGACGATTTCAACGTCAGGAATACCGTTGACGCCATAAAGACCTTATCAACCATTATGGACTCGCTGAAATTTTTTCTGGTCGCCATTGCCAGCATCTCGCTTCTTGTCGGCGGCATTGGCGTGATGAATATCATGCTCGCCGCAGTCAATGACAGAGTGAGAGAGATCGGCTTGCGCCAAGCCGTGGGCGCCAGGCGCCTCGACATCATGATTCAATTTTTGGCCGAGTCAGTCGCTGTGACGCTTCTTGGCGGAATTATCGGCATAGCCATAGGCGCGTTTATCTCGTTTTTAGTGGCGGCCATTGCCCGATATTTGGGCTATAATTGGGATTTGATAATATCGCCTCTTTCGATTGCTCTGGGCTTTGGCGTGGCTTTTGTTGTCGGCCTGGTTTTCGGAATTTATCCGGCCAGCAAGGCGGCAAAATTCAATTCCATTGAAGCACTAAGATACGAATGATCAATTACGAATTATAAATTACGAATTACGAATTAAATATTTAATCTAAATTTAAACAAAATATATAAATATCCACAGAAATTAATCTGTCAGGTATTGACAGATTTTTTTATATATGATATAATGGTCTATTAAAGATAAAGATTGTGGATAAGTCAAAGACGATGCTTGTTCTTTAGATAAACCACAAACTTTACTTTAGCGCAGTGAAAACTGTATTAATGAGAGCCCTCGGGGCTCTTTGCTAAGGCGATAGCGCACTTCTGTGTGTTATTGCCTTTGACAAAGGTACCCGAGCGAGAAGTGGGCATCAAAGCCGGGAGTACGCTTTAGTACTACGGTAAAACCGTCCGAAAGAGATACTACCCGTAATAGACCGGGAGCAGCCCAAATCCATTTTCGGGGACCTTGTACATTCGGCGGACTTACTTAGCAGGCAAGTCCGCCACCCACTTGAGACGATAATGAAAATTGTCGTTTGAAGCGAGCAAAGATCATTATAACTTGTTGCCGCATTAATGCGATTGAGGCGTATGCTTGTCTGCCTTTAATCTGCCTGCCTTGTCCATACGGGCTCGGCTGGCAAAGGAGGGGATTAGCTAAGGAACGGGCATGGCCATAATTCATTATAGTGCCAGATCGCCTGATTAGTTCCCCCAGTCTCCATCGTATTAACGCGGCAACATCCAAGCTCCTTTCGTGGAGGGGTTCTTCTCCTAGGTTCCTCCTCTGCGTTCGGCCGACACCTGTGATGTGTCGGCCTCAAACCTCAGACAGCTAGGTTCGCAAGAACAAAATTTAACTGCCCCATGGCAATGTGAGTTTTGTTTGAGCGGCCATAACTGTTTGAGGTTTGTCTTGTATCTAGACATTTTTGACTACTCTTGCTATTATCTGGCAAAGGAGGAAATAACATGAGGGATGAATTCGGTGTGGATATGGACTTGCCCCTTGTCAGACGCTGTTGTGTCTGCAAAATGTTTGCCTGGGGACAGGGCATTCAAAGGGTCTGGCGAGATGACCTGCATTTTTTTCCGCAAGCCGTTAATATAACTGACGGTTATTGCCCAAGATGCAAGAATAAAATCATGGAAAAAATTCGGCTTACTCGGATTTTTCTAGCACGCAAGCAGGAGTTAGCCAAATGAAATAATGCTTTCGCTGTAGGAGGTTTGAGGTTTCGCCAGGTGAATGGCAGCACATTAGAGGACGAATCATACGAGGCGTCCTCTTTTCGTTATCCACAGGCATGGCTTGACAAGATATTTATTTTTTCAAAAACATTTCTTATAATTAAACATTAAGGGAAGGGAAAAGCGTCGGTTATTGTAAGGTCGCGCTTGCCTAAATTTTTTAGGTAATCATTCAGCGCGAGATTAGAATAATCGATTTGTCCTTCTCCGAAATCCCGCCACGTGCGGGATTTCTTTTTGTCTTTTTTTCCGCTCTGGTGGTATAATTAATATTAGATTTTATCCATATTTGTCATCCTCGGAAAATTCGTAAGTAAAACGGGAGGATTTATCCGGGGATCTATAATAAGTTCTAATCAACATTATGTCACTCAGGCAATTACTAATCATCGTCGCTGGCGCCACAGTCATCTGCTGGCTGTCTTGGATTATGGTTCTATTTGAAGTTGATCCGACAACTAGCGGCTGGGTGGGCTTATTGGTTTTTTATCTGAGCTTATTTTTTGCCCTACTCGGATCTTTCTTTTTGATTGTCCTTTTGACTCGTAAATATCTACTTAAGAAAATAGAATTAGAGCACAAGATTGTCGGCTCCTCCTTCCGCCAGTCGTTTTTTTTCGCCTTAATTATTATTGGGGCATTATTTTTGCAAAGCAAGAGGTTTTTAACCTGGTGGAATATAATTATACTTATATTGGCTATTGGCGCTTTGGAATACTTTTTTCTGAGTTTCAGGCACCCTCCTTCGCCAAAGACCGATGATAATCCGCCGGAGGGTTATATTCCACCGGATTTCTAGATGTATTGTTAATGCCGCTTTTTTCTAGAAAAAAGCGGCAGAAAAAAGTCGCGCCTGCTAAAAATCATGGCTAGATTTGATGCTTCGTCTCGCTTCGTGTCCGCCTGCGGCGGACGGCATCAAATCAGCACAAGATTTTTAACGGCGCATTTTTTAATCAAATACTTTGACTTTTATCAGTAACTTCGGTTATAATATATTCATTATGAAACAGCAACTCGCCAAGCTCAAAAAGCAATTTGAGGCGGAAAAGCCGTCAATCAAGACGCCGGCCGACTTGGCCACCGCGGAAAATAAATACCTGGGCAGGAAGTCAGGACTCCTGACCAACATCATGAAGGGCTTAAAAGGCGCGGCTCGCGAGGAAGTGGCTGAACTCGGCGCTTTAGCCAACGAAACCAAGAATTATATTGTTTCAGGCTTGGAAGAAATCAAGTCGGGCTTGGGCAAAAGCTCGGCCGGTTTTGATTTTACGGCTCCGGGCCAAGTCCCGCCCGTCGGGCATCTGCATCTTGCCACTATTGCCATGCGCGAGATTGAAAGTATTTTTAAACACCTGGGATTTGTCCGCGTCAGGCATCAGGATGTTGAGTGGGATTATTACGCTTTTGAGACCTTGAATATGCCCGGCGATCATCCGGCTAGAGACGAGTGGGAGACGTTTTTTATTGACGAAAAACCAATTAGGATGAATTTACATCATAAAGTCTCCGCCATAGGCGGATCCGCCTTTGGCGGAAAAGAGGGGAGACGATTACTCACACCGCACACTTCCAGCATTCAGGTGCGCGAGATGGAGAAGGGTCAGCTGCCAATCCGCATCATGAATATGTCCAAGTGCTACCGCCGTCAGATTGATGTATCACACATACCAATGCTTCATCAATTCGAGGGTTTAGTGGTTGATAAAGACATCAACATCACCCATCTCAAGGGCACGATTGATTATTTTGTAAAGCGTTTTTTTGGCGCCGATCGGACAATCCGCCTGCGTCCGCATCACTTTCAATTCACTGAACCGAGCTTTGAGGTGGACATCTCTTGCGGCTTGTGCAATGGTGTCGGCTGCAAGATGTGCAAGGAGGGCTGGCTGGAGCTGGCTGGTGCCGGCATGGTGCACCCGAATGTATTGTGTGCTGGCGGCATTGATCCGCAAAAATACTCGGGCTTCGCCTTCGGCTGGGGCGTGGAGCGCTGCTATTCCATGAAGTCGGACTTGAATATTGATGATCTGCGATTAATGTATAAGAATGATTTGAGGTTTAATGAGCAGTTTTGATTTGCAACTTTTCTAGAAAAGTTGCGCAAAAGTCGCGACCTGCTAAAAATCATGGCTAGATTTTATACTTCGCTCGCTAAAATTTTCTGACGCCCGATTACGGGCTTGCAAAAATTTTTAGCGCTCGCTCCCGCATAAAATCAGCACAAGATTTTTAACGGTCGCAGAATAGTTATGAATAAAATATGGTCTTGGCTTAAAAAATATTGGAAGTGGATAATAGGAATAGTGTCGATAATAGGAATTATTATTGGATTATTAACACTTATTGTTAATTTTTTAACTTGGCAGTTTCCAAAAAATTATAATACTTCTGTAACTCCATCAGTAAGTAATACATCCAGTACTATAAATATTAAAAAAATAACTTTTGAAGGTGATGTATTCAATCTTATTGATCAAATAGGAAAATTTCCAACAAAATTAGATCAAGAATCAGAATACAATAAATATATTGGCTTAATTGTTAGTAGTACAGGTTACATCACAAATATATTTCCTAAACAAAGTGATTTAGAACAACATTATTATTATAACGTAGTAATAAATAAAGACACTTCTTCTGATCAAGTATTTCCTCCCACAATATTTTGTAAATTAGATGATTCATGGCAAATCAAAATTAATTCAATTGTAGTTCCTTACAGAACAAATTTTAATGGTCGTATAATCGGTCCTTATGAATCGGACTTCATTTTTTTAGATAATTGTGAACTATATTAGTTACTTATTTATGAATCTCTCTATCTCCTACAACTGGCTCAAAGAATACGTCAAGACAAACCTGACGCCGCAGGAGTTTGCTAAAAAAATCTCGCTTTCCGGACTGTCGGTGGACAGAGTGAATATCGCCAAGCCGGATTTTGAGAAAGTCGTTGTGGGCAAAATCCTAAAAATAGAACAGCATCCCAACGCGGACAAGCTTCATGTCTGCAAGGTTAATGTCGGCAAAGACGATTTGCAGATCGTCTGCGGCGCGCCGAACATCAAGGAGGGCCAGAAGGTGCCGGTGGTTTTGGTCGGTGGCAGGGCGGGGGAGATGCAGATTAAGGCGGCCAAAATCAGAGGCGTGGACAGCCAGGGCATGATGGCCAGCCAGAAGGAGCTGGGACTAGGCGAAGACCACACCGGCATCTATATCTTGCCGGACTATGTCAAAGTCGGCCAGCCGCTTGAGTCGGTCATGCCGATGGAAGATGTGATTCTGGAAATGGAAATCACCTCCAACCGGCCGGACGCCATGTGCGTCATTGGCATTGCCCGCGAGGCGGCCGCAATCCTGGGCGAGAAATTCCTCTATCAGAAACCCAAACCCAACCTCACTATCCGTCATCCCGAGCGAATCCGTCAGCTGGCGGAGAAGCGTGGGGATCTCGCGGCAAATAGAACGGGATTGCCACGGTCGCTGCGCTCCCTCGCAATGACGTTAAAAGTGAAGGTGGCTGAACAAAAATTGTGTCCAAGGTATTCTGCGGTTGTGATGGGAGAAGTCAAGGTTGAGGCCTCGCCCTTGTGGATGCAGCAGCGGCTCTTGGCGTCAGGACTTAGACCGATCAACAATCTGGTGGACATTACTAATTACATCTTACTAGAATTCGGTCAGCCCATGCACGTTTTTGATTATGATAAACTTCTTAACCCCTCCCAACCTCCCCTTTCGAAAAGGGGAGGAGGTACTGCCGAAATCAATGTCCGCCAGGCGAAAAAGGGAGAGAAAATCTTGGCGCTGGATGGCAAGGAATACGAACTGTCTGCCGACAATCTGGTGATTGCCGACAGGGATAATCCTGTGGCCGTGGCCGGCGTGATGGGCGGAGAACTCTCAGCCGCAACTGCCGGCACTAAGGCGATTGTTTTTGAGTGCGCCAATTTTGATCCTGTATCGGTGAGAAAAACCTCGCGCGGCCTTAACTTGCGTTCGGAAAGCTCGGCTCTGTATGAGAAAGGAATCAGCCCGGAAAACGTCACCGCCGCCATGCTGCGCGCCATTGAGCTGGCGCAAGAACTTGCCGGCGCCAAAATCGCCTGCAAACTTGTGGATGAAAAATCATACAAGTTAAAACCAAAAACCATCCTATTGGATTTAGACCATGTCAATCGCGCTTTGGGAGTTAAAATCCCTCCGGCGGAAATTAAGGCGAACTTGTCTGCCCTGGGTTTTATTGTGTCTTCCACCAGATCAAAGAAAGATGAGTTTAAAGTAACTGCGCCCTGGTGGCGGGAAAACGACATTTCCGGCCAACATGATCTGATTGAAGAAATCGCCCGCCTGCACGGCTATCACAATCTGCCGACAGAGCTGATGTCCGGCGCCTTGCCCAAGGCGGTTGAAAGTAAAAATTTTTTCTGGGAGGACAAGGTCAAAGACATCTTGGCCGGCTTTGGCCTGACTGAGGTATATACTTACTCGTTTATTTCTGGCAAGCAGATCACGGCCGTCGGCCTGAATCAGAAAGATCACATCAAGATCACCAATCCGCTGAGCATTGACTTTGAATACATGCGGACATCGCTTCTGCCCGGCGTTCTGCAGGTCATCAGCGAGAATCAGGGATTTTATCCCGCGGGAAAATTATTTGACTTGAGCCAGGTTTATCTGTCATTAGGAGAGAATGATCTGGCTGATGAAAAATTCCAACTGCTTATTGCCTGTTATGGCAGTGAGAGCCAAGCGGTTGCCTCTGAGGCTAGGGGAGTGCTTGAGGGTTTATCAGAACGCCTACACCTGCCCCCTTTGTCATTTAAAAATATTACTAACGGCGCTGAAATTTATGCCGCTGAAAATAAATTGGGCGAGATAAAAATTATTGGTAACAGTATTTTGACTGCGTTTGGCATCAAAAAATCCGTGGCAATAGTAGAATTGGATTTTGACTCGCTAATAAAATTATCCAAATCCGCCCCAACCTATCAGCCGATTCCCAAATTTCCGGCAATTGAGCTTGATTTGTCCATGGAAATAGATAATGTTGTCACCTTCGCCGAAGTGGCCAATGTCGCCAGCGATGCCGGCGCGCCGCTAGTGGAAGAAGTCAGATTCTTATCCGTCTATCAGGGTGATAAAATGCCCGAGGGTCTAAAAGCCCTGGCCATTAGAATTGTTTATCGCGATCTGAATAAGACGCTGGAACTCGCCGAGGCGCAAGTAGCACACGAAAAAGTTGTGGCCGCGTTAAAGAAAGAGTATAATATAAATGTGAGGTAATTACGAATTACGAATTTCAAATTACGAATTGAAATACCCAATCAATTTGTAAAAAATAATTCCAATTCGTAATTCGTAATTTTTAATTCGTAATTAATTTTCCCATGCTTGTCACATCAAAAGACTTATTCTGGGTCGCTCTGGCGTTCGCCATCCTCTGGATCGGCATCGCCGCCGGTTTCGCCTGCTTTTACTCTGCCATGATCCTGCGTAATGTCTGGCTTGTAAGCAAAATGGTGCGCAAGAAAATCGAGGCCGTGGGCAAAGTCGTCTCCGCCTTCAAGGGTAAGGTAGAAAACACCGCCTCCTACATGCCGCCGCTTATTGATGGCGTCACTAAGTTAGTAGAGGCCTTTGCCGAAAAGAAAGCGGCACAGGCGGCAAAAGGCAAGAGAAAAAAATAAATTTATGTTCGCGCAACTGGCGCTTTATCCCATCTTCGGCTATCCGGCCATAATGTATAGCGGCATAGGAACATGGCTGTTGTTTTTAATCGTGGCAATTATCGGCTGGCGGACTTTCCTGAGCAAGAGCAAGCTGCGTAACCCTATCTGGTGGCACAAGTGGCTGGCGGTGCTGGCGCTTGCCGCGGGATTTGTCCATGGCTTTTTCGGCTTATCGATTCTATTGGGATTTTAATGGGATTTTAACTTTTATTTATCAAAACCACCCTGACAAATCACGGTGGTTTTAAATTTGCCTTTTACTCTTGATTTTTGTATAATATAAGCAATATTTTAAACTATTATATGTCAACCAATCCGCTTGATGAACGCACCATGCGCAAACAACGTCTGGAGGCGATAAAGTCCGCCGACGTTAGTCCTTACCCGGAAAAATTTGACAAAAAAGAAACCCTGGCTCAAGCCAAGGCGCTCAAAGAGGGGACTAAGGTCAGGACAGCTGGACGGATACTCACCATCCGCAAGATGGGCAAGATCGCCTTCGCCCACCTATCTGATTGGTCTGGCCGCCTACAGATCGTCCTAAACGCCCATGAAATCGGCGACGGGAAATTCAAGTGGTTCAATGATAATTTTGATCTGGGGGATTTTGTCGGCGTCAGCGGCGAGATTTTTACCACCAAGGCTGGCGAAATTTCCATTCTGGTTAGGGAATACGAATTCTTGGGCAAGGCGCTTCTGCCTCTGCCGGAAAAATTCCACGGCCTCAGGGACGAGGACTTGATTTACCGCCAGCGCTATTTGGATCTGATCGCAAATGAAGACGCCAAGAAGCGCTTCCAGTTCCGCTCGGATTTCATCCGCGTTTTGCGCGAATTCTACTGGCAAGAAAAATTCATGGAGGTGGAGACGCCGACATTCATGCACCAGGCCACCGGCGCCACCGCCAAGCCTTATAAGACGCACAATGACGCTTTGGATGTTGACTTATACTTGCGCATCTCGCACGAGTTGCCGCTCAAAGAGCTGATTGTCGGCGGCATGGAAAAAATTTTCGAGCTGGGCAAGGCCTTCCGCAATGAGGGCGTTGACCCGTCGCATCTGCCGGAGCACACGCACCTGGAGCATTACTGCGCCTACTGGAATTTCGAGGACAATATCAAGTTCACCGAGAAAATGTTTGACTATGTTTTTGACCAGCTGAAGTTGGATAAAAAAATCGAGGTGATGAATAGGGAAGGCAATAAGCAGAAAGTCGATTTTGCCACGCCCTGGCCGAGAATTGATTTTGTTGAGATGATCAAAAAAGACACGGGCTTAGATATTATGGATTACGATGACGCCGATAAGCTTCTCAAAGACATCAAGAAAAAGAAGATAGAATTTGAGGGTATGGATGAGATGTCTTTGGCCGGACTAGTGGATAATCTGTACAAGAAAGTCAGCCGGCCGAAAATCATCGGCCCGGCGATATTATTTCATTACCCGAAATACTTGCAGCCGCTCGCCAGAGTTAATGACGAGGATAAGAATATCGTTGACCAGTTCCAGCTGGTGGTCAATGGCTGGGAAATCGTTAAAGCCTACTCCGAGCTGGTGGACCCAGAGGATCAGAAGGCGCGGTTTGAGGCGCAAAAATCAGCCAAGGCCAAGGGTGACATCGAGGCCATGGAGACCGATGACGAGTTCATCACCGCCCTGGAGCACGGCTGTCCGCCGATTTCCGGCTGGGGTATGGGCGTGGACAGGGTGGTTGCAATTTTAACCAATCAGAGTAATCTTCGTGATGTGGTGCTGTTTCCACTGCTACGGCCGAAAGAATAATTTATGCAACCCCAAATTTTCAAAGATAAAGTCGACTTAACTGAAATTAAAAAACTGGCAGAAGAAAGCTACGGCGACATGGCGAAAGCGGTGGTTGATTTACGGCGGGAAATAATCATCGTTGGCGGCGAGTTCCATGCTGATGCCGAGGCCATACTGTTAAGCGATGGTTCAAGACAGGAGGACTTGTGGGGCATTAATTTTTATCCGAAAAAAACCGGCGAGGAGTTTATTGAATACAATTCGTTGATTAACATTCGGCCCAAGGCCGGCAATCGTGGCGTCAACATTGAGATTCAAGAAATAAGAGCGAAAATAAAAGCGCTGATTGATAAAAAAATAGAATTATGTTAGAAGAAAAATGGCGGCAAATGACGATTTTTGAACAGCTGGGCAATATTGCCAGCGAGATTTCACGCGCCATGAATTGGGAAAACAAGGGGGATGAGGTGTCAAAAAAGAACGCTCTGGAACGGGCGTTGGAATTGATTGATCTGACTTTGGCTGGCAATCGGACAAATAGGGAAATGACGCGACTTAAAGAATTTGTTGCCGAGCATTATTTGTCAAATGGCAATTATAGAGTTCAACTTTCGGAAATATACGATTATCTATTGCCGTTCGCGCTGGTGGCCAGAAATTATAACTCGTAATTTATTATATGCTCGATTTAAAAATTATCCGCGAAAATCCGGATAAAATCAAAACCAATTGCAAAAACCGCAAGGCCGATGTGGATATTGACAAACTTCTGGAATTGGACGAGAAAAGAAGGGTAGTGGTGGCCAAAATCGACGATCTGCGCGCCAAGCGCAACGCCGCGTCCAAGACCAAACCCACGCCGGAAGTCATTACTAAAATGAAGAAAGTCGGCGAGGAAGTCAAGGAATTGGAGGAGTCAGTCGTGCCGCTGGAAGCGGAGCTAAGAGAACTCTGGCTTAAGGTGCCGAATATGACGCATCCTGACGTGAAGGTAAGCGAAAAAGACGAGGATAATCCTGTTTTAAAGATAGCCAAAAAACCGCAGAAGTTTTACTTTGAACCGCTGGATCACGTCCAACTGGGAGAGAAAATGGATATTATTGATTTTGACCGCGCCACCAAGGTTTCCGGCGCCAAGTTTTATTATTTAAAAAACGAATTGGCGATTCTGGAGTTCGCTCTGATCCAATACGCCTTAGACACTGTCACCAAGCACGGTTTTATACCTTTTTCCACACCCGACTTGGCCAAACGCGAGGTGTTGGAGGGCCTGGGATTTAATCCGCGCGGCGAGTCAACACAAATTTACAACATTGAGAATTCCGATTTGTCGCTTGTCGGCACGGCAGAAATCACCATGGGCGGCTACCACAAGGACGAGGTATTAAATGAAGAAGATATGCCGAAGAAGTATGTTGCCGTCAGCCACTGCTTCCGCACTGAGGCCGGATCATATTCAAAATTCTCCAAAGGCATTTTCCGCGTCCATCAATTTACCAAGGTGGAAATGTTCCAATACACCACGCCTGATAATTCAGAAGCCGCGCATCAGGAAATCTTAAAAATAGAACAAGAATTGTTTAACGGTTTAGAAGTTCCTTATCGCATCGTTGACCATTGCACGGCTGATTTGGGAAGTCCGGCCATCAGGACTTTTGATTTGGAGGCCTGGATGCCCGGCAAACCCAATAAAGATGGCCAGATGGGTGATTGGGCGGAGGTAACTTCCACCTCTAACTGCACTGACTACCAGGCCAGGGGACTTAACATCAAATACAAAGCCAAGGATGGCAAAGTTGATTACCTGCACATGCTAAACGGCACGGCCATTGCCGTCGGCCGCGCCATCATCGCCATATTGGAAAACCACCAGCAGAAAGACGGCTCAGTCAAAATTCCCAAAGCCCTACACAAATATTGCGGGTTTAAGGTTATTAAGAGAAAATAAAAAAATAACGATTAAAAATGATTGAGGATTATTCTTTCCATGGCCGAAAGCACATTAAGCGCGATTATTACAACAAAACCTACTCCAATCCCTACTTCAAAGCCAAGCAAAAATTCGGCCAAAAATTCAACACCAAACTCTACATCGAGGTCTTGACCGCAATATTTTTAATTTATCTTATTGTCTATAGCGCACTATTCAAAGTCAAAACAGTCGAGGTACGGGGGACTGACATGATCAGTCCTGAGGAAATCCGAGCACTAGTGAATAATGACATCAACCGCTGGAAGTTATTCATTTTCCCCGGTAAAAATCTATTATTCATCAACACTGGCAAAATTAAAAATGAGATCTCTGCCAAGTATTCGCTCAATAAACTGGAAATCACAAAGGGCTGGCAAAAATTATCAGTGGCACTTGAGGAGAAAGCCGCCTATTTGATAGTTGATAATGGCAGATCCTATTATTTTCTTGACGCGAATGGCACTATTACCAAAGAACTCTCGGCTAATGATTTGAATAAGTATAAAGGCAAATTCCCTGAATTATCATTAATCAAGGTTTTAAAAGTAAATGACCAACCAATTTCGGGACGCTATGTCAGTTACATTTTGGAGTTGGATCAGGCGCTAAAAAGCGCAGGCATTAAAGTCAAAGGATATGAGAGCGGGGGAGTGGATCAGGTGACAGTATTAACCGAACCCGGCTGGAAGGCGCACTTTAACATCAATAACCCCGTCAGCCGCTCCATGGAAAACCTGCTCCTGGTGTTGAATAAGAAATTAGCCGGCAAAAAGTTCGAATATGTTGATTTGCGTTTTGGTGATCGAGTCACCTACTTTCCTGAATAGGGGGAGTGATTTTTATCCTGCTCTTGGCATATCAGTCAGGATTTTATATAATAAAAGTAACTTCGTATAACACAGGATAACCGAATCATTAACCTAAAATTATGAGGAAATCAAACGAACCAATAATCAAACATATTTCCGACTTCCTGGACTATATAGAGGTGGAAAAAGGACTTTCGCCTATTTCCGCCAAGAATTATCATAACTTCCTAAAAGTTTTCATCACCTGGCTCAAGGATCACCATTTGAATAAAATAAGGCCTCATGAGCTTACCAATAAGCATATTTGGGATTTCCGCCTTTATTTATCCCGTAAAAAGGATAAGCAGGGGCATTATTTAAAAAAAACCACCCAAAGCTATTATTTGAGGGCTTTAAGGCAGCTGCTTAACTACTTTACAGATAAGGATATAACTTCATTGCCGGCGGAAAAAATAAAATTACCCAAATTGACCGACAAGGATCGGCAGATTAAATTTTTAACTTATAAGCAGGTGGAGCATCTTCTATCTATGCCCGATCTTACTACTTTAAATGGCATTCGTGATCGAGCCATTTTAGAAGTTCTCTTCTCCACCGGTATACGCGTTTCAGAGTTAACTTCGCTTAACCTTAAACAGTTTGATTTGCGAGGAATTATTAATGATAAAATAAAAGATTTGGAATTGTCTCTTGCTGGCAAGGGGGGCAAAATTCGCACGGTCTATTTCTCACCACGTTGTCTTAAATTTTTAGGCAACTACATTAAGACCAGGCAAGATGACCTCCTTGCTCCCCTATTTATTAATTACTCACGCAATGCCGGCGATAATGACGAAAAACGACTGACCCCTCGCGCTGTGGAAAATCTGGTAAAAAAATATACCATGGCGGCGGGATTGCCTATAGAGGCAACACCTCATACTTTGCGCCACAGTTATGCCACTGATTTATTGGAGCAAGGGGCGGATTTGCGCTCAGTGCAAGAACTTTTAGGACATAGCAATATCGCCACCACACAAATTTATACCCATGTGACGAATCGCCGCCTCAGGGATGTGTACAAAAAATACCACAGCGGCAGTCGAACATAATATAGCTTGACATAAAATCCCCCGAGCATGCTCGGGGGATTTTTTTTAAAATTCATCATCACTCTCTTTTTCCTCCTCATTCTCATCCCCTTCCCCTTCCTCTTCATCCTCATCAAGGTCATCATCATCATCATCCTCATCATCAGAAAGTTCATCAATCATATTACTACAGCCACAGGTGCAGTCAGGCGGGCAGGCACAGCAATGAAAGCACAACGAGGGATTGCACGAACACTTGCTGTCATCATCCATGGGGATGCCACATTTGACACAAGCATCCATAATTTTAGCTTAAATTAATTAAATTATACTACCGCCTCAGCGATATTAAGTCCATTATATCACAAATGCCGCCTGTAGAGTAATTCCGATAAATATAATATAATTTAGGGCAAGTAATTAAGAGGATCAACAGGAATGCCATTGGCACGCACCTCTAAATGCAAATGTGGCCCAGAAGAGAATCCGGTATTTCCCGACAGGCCGATCACCTGGCCCTTGGTGACATACTGATCCTGGCTTACACTAATAACACTCAGATGGCCATAAAGCGTGGTGATGTTGCCGCCATGGATAATCATCACATAATTGCCATACCACTGGGTGCCGCGGGCGGCTTTGGCGATATAGCCAGTCTCCGCAGCTTTGACCGGCGTACCCTGGCTGACTCCGATATCCAGCCCTGAATGCTCAAACAAATAGCGATAGGGATAATCGGGATCACGAAAGAGGCAGGTAATGCGGTGCGGATCGACCGGCCAATTCAATACAGCCCGGCCCAGAGTGTTGAATTTCTCCGCTGTTCCCTTCTTGGCCAACTCGGTTCTAAGTTGTTTTTCTATTGCCGCCACCTGGGCATTGGCTGCGGCCTGCTGTTTTTTTAAATCAGTTATCAGGTTATGGAATTTTTTTTCTGATTTCTTAGTGGCAGTAACCAACTGATTTTTGTCCTGTTTTTGGCTGTTCAAAACCGCCTTGGTATCCTCCAATTTATTCAGGATGTCGCTGAGATTGTCTTTCTGTTTGTTTAAATCCTTTTGCTGGTCGATTAACTTCGCCTCGCTTTCCTGGACGCGGTTCAAGGTACGTTGCATTTCTTCTTGTAGTTGGCTGGAATACTTTAACTGGTCAAAAAAATCAGAGAAACTATTATTTCCTAGGATAATGGAAATATAATTACGATCCTCATAACGGGCAATCAACCGCAGGACATCGCCCAATTGGCTTTTTTCTGAGATAATCTGCTCCTCGCTTTGCTTTATCTGCAAATTGGTCTGATCAATTTTCAGCTGCAGCTCAGTCGACTGCTCTTGCTTCAATTGCAGTTCGAGATTGGTTTTGGCAATCTGATT
>Ga0172371_10000841_pt1 | contig 48758 bp, 39 predicted proteins | sample Lak12m_FD_114543 | JGI IMG/M metagenome (GOLD analysis project Ga0172371, IMG submission 114543) | Freshwater microbial communities from Kabuno Bay, South-Kivu, Congo - kab_022012_12m | ecosystem: Environmental > Aquatic > Freshwater > Lake | place: Democratic Republic of the Congo: South-Kivu... | reverse complement strand
TCCCCGCCGTCCGAAACGCCTGCTCGATCAGATCATCGTAGTTAGTCGTTACCCAGGCATTAATGCCCAAACGTACTAATCGGTGATGATTGTTACTCGGCATCTTGCCTATGGTGTCACTTTGCTGCATGAGATGGGCAATAAGCGCTTGGCGTCCCCGCGCGTTTTCGTAGTATTGGGCGACTTTCAGCAGATCCGCACGTCGATCCTGCGGCAAGCGAATGCTGTCAGCAAGGGGCGTGAGCAAGGTATTCCACCCAGGTAATCCTGCGCCCACGGACAGACCTGCACCGACCAAGACCACCATGTTGCCGCGGGCCACTTGTTCGACTAGTTCATGAGGAAGGTCCATCATTCATCTCCACATACTCGCACAACGAGGTGTACCCGTGTTCGCAACGATGCAGTTCCAGAGTCAGCCACACCCATCGCTTGTTCGAGTTCTGCGCGCATGCCGTGCAATTGAAGCGTGCCCATGTCCCAGAGGGGAGGTTCCGGTGGGCATCCTGTCGCGTTGGCCCCCTTTTCTGGACATCTCAAGGTGCCGAGCACATCTCGTTGAACGACCGACCGCACCCTGCTTCCATCGCCAGCCGATTCAACCCCTGCACAACTTGTGCGCGTTCACTGCGCACCGTCTCGGTGCTGCCGTACAGCCGTTCGCTCCTGATGTTCTCCAACAGCCGGCCTTCCAGGGTGGAGAACTCCAGGAAAGCGTCCTGATCACCGCCTCGCAGTGCATCCTTCATGACCCTCAGCCCGCGTTCCAGGTTGAACTGGCCCGTGCCATGGCTGCGCTGGCGTGACGCGGAGGTTGTCGCTGGTGTGGTAGCGTTTGGCACTGTTCCGGTTAGCGGTTGCGCGCCGGCAGCGCCGGAGGCCAGCGGAGGATTCTGCGCGCCGAGCTCGGTGGTCAGGTTCTCGAGGAATGCCGTCGCATCCGCAGCGATCACTTGGATGTTCTTCTGCTCCCAATACTTCACTGTCAGCGGCGTGGGGTTGAGCTGGACGGCATACGCCCGGCGCTTGTGCTTGCCCAGGTGGCGCACCACTTCCATATATAGCCGCTTGAAGTCCTCGTCCGCCAGGCCGTAGCCGAGGAAGAGCAACGTCTTGGTGGCGAAGAAGCTCTGCACCAGGTTGGCCACCTGCGGTAGGCGGGCGAAGACATCGTAATAATCGTCGCCGGTGATGACGATGGTGTCCTTCTGCTCGGCCGAGCCGTGGAGCTTGATGAGCATGACCTTGTCATCATCGGCGTAGGAGATGGTCTCGTCCCTGACCACCTTGACGAAGGGCTTGCGCGCCTGCCTGAGAGCTTCCTCGAGCAGGTTGTCCCAGTTGGTGGTGATGATGCGCTTGAACGGCAGCGCCGCGATCAGGTGATGCGCGCGCAACGGGCTGTAGCGCGGGTCATCCACCCGCTCGGTGACGTAGGCGATCAGGCTCTGCGTGCCCATCTCCAGCTCGTATGCCTGCGCCACCTGGGGCAGGGACATGTTGCCGACATCGCCCAGACCGCCGCGTTGGGCCAGCTCGTGAGTCAACTGGCTGCCACTTGCGATGCCATCTTCGGAGATGGATATGCCCGCGCCGCAGAAAAGGACAACGTTGCCCTTGTTCAACTGTTCTGATAGTTCACCGAGGCTAGTCACGGGCTTTTTCTTGCCAGAATCCAGGCGGTAGCTTGAGATAGTCAATTCCACATGCCCCACGGCTTGTTCTTGTACGCGCGTCTGTATTCGTGCAGTGCCCAGACACTCTCGTTGCTGATATACCTGCACAATGATGCTGATCGCGCCAAGCTTGCGCGGGACCAGGTGGAAGAAGAAAACGGATGAGTCGTACCCTAAATACAACCGACAAAGACAACTAGACTCGCTGCGAAACTCGCACTCCGGCGCACTCAGTTCGATTCGTAGACGGATGCTCTGCTTGTCATCGGGCCATAAAACCTGGAGTTCTCCTGATCGTGTGTGATCCAAGTCGGCTTCGTTGAGCACGGGTGATGAGGACAGACGAATGGCCACAGCTAGGTCGAACACTCGGCCTAGATAGGCCCTCTTCGGCGCAGCGACGTCTAGCCTGAGTTGGTCTGGGCCATTCACATCGGACTGCTGGGATATTGCAGTAGGCACCGATGTACTAGTGGAGGCGCTGGGATGAATCACCTGGCGAATCATTTGCTCATAGATGCGATTTCGGATCCGGCACCGCCCCTCCTGGTCTGGGGCGATGACGCCGATCACGTGCGACAAGCGAAACTGCCAGTCGTTGACGCTGGGAGAGAACTTGATCCTTCTGGCGACGGCGTTCTGGGCATAGTCGAGTAGTTCCGGCTCGGCGTGCAGGTCACTGAGGATGCGTGACAGGTGGTTGGTGTCCTCACGGAGGAATCGCTCGAAGACAGCATCTACAGAGGCAGAAACGATCGGGACGTCTTGCTCTGTCAGATAACGACACAATCGTTGGGTCATGAAGGGCTGACCGCCAGTCCAATAGTTCAGGCGTTCTGCAACGGAGGACGATCCATCACCCAACTCCAGATGGCACACCAGTTGCCCCACCTGTTCGAGGCTGAAGTCGTCGAGAGCGATCCGGTGGTCCACATTGAAGTTGGAGATGGCGCGATCGCTGATCAGCTCTTTCGGGTTGAAGGCACCGGCGACAATGAAGGTAAGATGTCGGAAGCAGGGCATGCTCTGTCGCGAGTTGTAAACGCTGCGAATTGCCGAGAAGAAGTCGGTTGCCCACGCTGCTGGCGTCGCACCCACCTCATCCAATGCCAGAACCAGGTTGAGTCCTGTTTTTTGGGCGGCTTCGGACAGATCGCAAAGGAAGTTCCGCCAGGTGTTGCCGTTGGTTGGCAGGCTTGGGTGTTCTGCCGCAGCGATGAACTGCGTTTGTCGTAGAAGCCAGTTACACACCGAGCCATACCAGTTTGCCTCACCTGTGCGGTCGAATGAAGTCAGATCGGCGTAGGCGAAAGCGTAGCCCTGCGGCGTCATGCGTCCCATAAGCCGGTTGATCAGGCTGGTCTTGCCTTGCTGGCGCGGCTCTACAAGCGTGATGTATTCCATCCGCTGCAAATGACGGATCGCCTGGCGATCGGCCTCGCGCTCGATGTAGACGAGCGATTCGGCCAGCAGCGCGCCGCCATCTTCGAACGGGATCTCCTTCATTCGGGCAGCTCCATCGGGTTCTCTAGATACTGGCTTTTCAGAACAATCAACAGGTCTTCGGCTGTAGTAGTGTTGGCGATCACCAATGGAAATGCGGTGACAGCGTACGCGTAGCCAGCTTGGGTACGTTTCAGAATGCAACGCAGATCTACCAATCGTTCGAGAGCTGCTTTCGCGACCTGTGGTTTTGGGTGGAGTCCATGAAAGGCAAGCACATCCAGGATACTCTGCAAGCGACACGGCCTGGCATCCTGAGCCATCAGTAGCGAGATGATTTGCTCCAGGGGTGTGGCGCGTTCCCAGTAAGTGCCAAGGAAATCTTCTTCTTGAAATCTGGGGTCATGGATCACAGCACTTATGCCATCCAGGGTAATAAGCCGGGAGCCCTGCTCATTGAGTAGTTCAATGAGGCGACGACATAGACGCTGGACGATGTTTGGATGGCCTGATGTGAAGTCAAACACCCGACGTACGGTCGCTGATTCATCCGCAAACTCCACTCCCATCTGCTTCATGGGATGGGTTATCAATTCCGCAACAGCGCGATACCCGAGTGGGCCGAGGGCGATTTCATCCGCAAAGTTGAACAATGGCCCGTTGGGATCTCTTAGCGCGTCTCGGAGAGAGCGCTCTCCACTTAGCACCACCTGAGCACAACCTATATTAGTTAGGGCGCGCAGTTCCCTAAACAGATGCCAATCGTTCGCACGATCGTTCGCGATGAGCCTGTCCGTCTCGTCCAGAAGTAACACAATAGGCACGGCTTTGGATGACGGGTGCAACAGTTCACGGAATCTGACTGGTTCAGATGAAGCACGTCTGGGTTGCCAGTCCACAGCGACACAGTTGAGTAGTGCCTCGTACGAAGGCGTGGGGGAGCAGTCATGATAGATGCTGTTGAAACCCAGCTTGGGCAGATGAATTCGATGCAGGCGGTTCAGGAGTGAGGTCTTGCCAACTCGGCGTCCCCCGATCACGGCGAAGCTGACCTCACTAGCGTGCTCAACAATCTCGCGGCATTCTTTCTCGCGTCCGAAGAACATATGATCTGGCGTAGAACCTGTGACAACAAAGGGAGATATGTTAGTCAGGTTGACTTGCGACAAGACAAGACCAGAGAGTTGTTGGGGCAGGTCACGACTGACGAGGAGCCTTCTCATGGCCTGACGGTTGAAGAATATCAGATCAAAGGCGTAGGCTCCCCGTAACCGGTCGCTCAGCAAATCGAGTGACCGGTGTAGATCCATGTCTTTCGAGAGTAACACGACGAAGGCTATGCGTCCCTTGGTTTGCAGCAGAGTCTCACGCAGGTGATCGGCATCCGAGTCGTCGAAATCATCAGCCCAGAGGAATACTAGCGGGAGAGGATCTGGAAATCTGAGACTCTCAAACAAGATAGGCACGGAGATATGCGCCATAAGTGCATGCGGACTGCACCTGCGCCATTTGGAATCCGCGGGTACTCGAAAGCTGAAGAGCGAAGCCAGTTCCGCAAGCATTGTCTGAGAGACTTCAACGACTTCCTCTCCGGCTGGTCCTTCCGCGTCTAGCAGCCTGTCGAATAGATTCAGCACAGTTGTGTATTCCCGCAGTCTGCGATACTGGATGGATTTTCCTTCGTTGAAGATTACAAGGTCCTCATCGGGATGATTCTTGAGGTATTCGGCTAACAAGTCTCCAAGAGACCGTTCAGGGATGTCCTTGAGTTCGTCGGATGCAAGGAGCCCCTTCTGCTGGAGAGCGCTCTCAACTTCCAATCTCCACCTTTCCCACGGACCGTTTGACTCTGCCAGACCCTGTTCTGTGCTAGAACGGATAGCTTCAGCAACCTCTCGTTTGAGTTCCTCCGGATCAAAAGAGTCTTTGGGAATGAAGTCCCATACTTCATAATCCCGAAAGGCCCTACGGAGGCGCTCATCCAAAGCTGCATAAGCGGACAAAACAATGACGCGACTTCCGGGTAACACCCCTGACTTCTGAAGAGCGTCCACAAGACGAAAGCCCTCTTCGTCAGCACCTACTCCTGATATGAGGTCGATATCGACGATCACCAGGTCAAACTCGTAGTCGCCGAACAGGCTTGCTGCCTCTCTCAAGGAGGTTGCTGCGTGAACGTCATATCGTCCTTCCAGAGCCAGCTGAACCTCTCTGATCCAGTCTTTTCTGTCCTCCACATGAAGAACCCTTCCGATCACCTTGTGATCCATGCGTTGCAACCTCCTCATTTGCAGTGCATTGGTAGCCTTCCCCATATGCAAACAGTCCAAGAGCAGTCCTCAACCATCAGCTAACTATCTGACAGGCAACCGGAGTACGAAAGACGTCCTGTTTTCGCCGCTCTCTAGGACTCTTACATCACCACCGTTTGAGCGCATACTAGTACGTGCACCCCACAGACCTAGTCCGTAGCCGCTGGATTCTTGTGTTGCTTCATTGTGACCGGAAAACAAAGTGAATACTCTTTCCCAATCTTCCAGTGGTATTGCAGGGCCAGGATTCGTGACAATCACCTCGATATATCCCTCTTCTGCTGGTTGGACTAGGATTTCGATATCTAGTAACTCGATCTCTGAGTCCTTCATCCGCCTGCCGGTAAACTTAACGGCATTGGAAAGGAGTTCGATTATGCATGAGATAGCTTTTTGCGGTTGGACGTTCACTTGAGGTAGGTTGGTCGGAATATCGACTCGGATACGAATGCCGTCTTGGGTATCAAGGGCGTCTAGAGCCGCCTTTATCAGCGTGTCCACACCAATTTCGCTTTTGGGCTCAGGTCGGAAAGGTTGGAATAGACGGTCAGCCATCCCAAGAATACTTGCGCTATTGCGCGCGATGAGGTCAAGATCCGTTTGTTGTTCCGATGTCAGCCCGCGTAATTCACGACGGAGTCGCATCGCGCATAAGCGAATGATGCCCGCCAGATTCTTTGAGTGATGTGCAATGTCTGTGGCAACCAAGCCAACCGCGGTATTCACTTCGGATATGAGCACCTTCTCTTGGGCGACCTTCAAATAACGCGCTTGTTTGTCCATATCCCGCTTAAGTCCATCCAATGATCTGGCGTTCTCGAGTGCTGAACCCGCAGGCGCAACCAACGCTGTAAGCAGCCTGACGTCATCCTCTCCGTACAGACCTGGATGTTTAGGACCCCAGAGGATCACTGCTCCGAGTATGACTCTATCTGCCATCAACGGTGCGCCCAACCATGAACCAGGGAATTGAGTTTCAAAGCTCTCATTCGCGGCTAGGAATATATCCTCGGTACCATTCGCGCTCTGGGCTTGGCCTGCGCGGATTATGTTCTTTGCTAGCCTAAGTCCGATTCCACCACCCCCCCATCCCCTTTCGTCTCCATATGGTATGTTTTCACCATCGATCATGGCCCATCCGAGCTTGAGACCGTCGGTTGCCTGGTCATGCAAAGCAATACAGATGTTGCCAGCATCCATCACTTCGCCTACCACAAGGCAGATCAACTCCAGAACTCGTGTTTCTCCAAGGGGAATAGCCGACACGAGACTTCGGCTAAAACTGGCAAGCCGGTCAAGGATGGTCCAATTGAATTCTGAAACATGATTTGGTCTCATCGTCGGAATACCTCTTTGCTTCAATCAGGAGCTGAAGACTGCGCGGGTCACCTGCACTCTTGGGATTCAGCTAGAGCCTTTCGCACCTTTTCTAATAGCCTATCCTCTTCCACATCTCCCGACTCCAGGTGCAGTACCGGGGTGCCTTGTTGAGTTTGGAGTCGCTCATACACTCTCTCCTTGAACCGTCGCGACTCCACATACTCCGGATCATCCCGCCCCCAATACTCCACGTACAGCCCATGCTCATACAGATAAAAGTCCGGATGAATGAACCGCGTCCGCCCCTGCTCATCCGTGTACGGCAATTTCGGCTCATACTCGAAGCGGATGCCGGCGGTTTCCAGCTTGGTGGCGATGATGTACTCGGCGCGCGAGCGAACGCGCACGCCGCCGGGTGTCTCGTAGGGCTTGTGCTCGTCGCCGCCCCAGCGCCGCTCCCAGTCGCCATCGCCCAGGAAGTCGCGACGCGACCGGTTAGCCTCGTCGGTGTCTATCGCCACGGCTAATGCGGCGCGCACCTGACCGGCGTCATCCACCTCGGCGACGATTCCCAGCCCCAGGTTCTTGTCCAGCCGGTCGCCCAGGCCGCCGGGATGGGTCTGCACCTGCACCGGCTCCTGCGCCAGCAGGGATTCCGACAGGGCGGCCAGACAGTCGCCGCGCGGCATGCTCGCCAGCAGCACCTCCCGCAGCTTGCGCAGGGATCGGCGGGAGTTGAGCAGCGGCGCGAGGTAGTGGTCCTCCACATCGCTGTCCGTGCTCAGGCAAACGGGGCAACCGTCTTCGCAGGCGCGGTTGTAGATCGCCTGCAGTTGGAGCGCCAGCTCATGATCCAGCTCACCGGCTGCGACCCCGCTCTGTCGCAACGCGTCCCTCAGTGCGGCGATCTGCGGATACCGTGCCGGATCGAGCGCCGTCACCGTCTGGCGAACAGTCGCGTCACGCGGCACGGTGCCCGGCACGCGAGCGTCCAGCGCGGACTGCGCCTGGTAAAGCTCACGCAGGATCAGCGCCGGATTGAGGGATTGCCCGCCAACTTCGGTCTCGTTGAACAGCGCGCGACCCAAGACCGGCAACGACTCCCCGGCCGCGTTCGCAAGGTCGAGTTCACCGAGCAATCCGAGCAGCGCCTCGCGGCTGGCTGCTGCTTGCACGGCCCGCACCTGGTCTTCAGTGGCACGGGTCAGCACCGCCCGCACTAGCGCCTCGCCGTCGGCGATGGGACAGTGGCCCAACTCAGTCTGCAATGTCCACCACAACGAGCCTTCGTTGTCGGTGAGGTCGAGCCGCTCAAAAGCCTGGGCGATGCCGCCGGAGCCGCCCTCCACGGTATCCATGATGAGAATGCGCGGGTCAATGGAGCGGTCCACCTGGTCGAGCACCGGCAGGTCGGCATAGGCGACCAGGTCGTCACTGCCCACGCCGCCCAGGCGGGCGATCAGGTTCTTCAGCAGGGCGCTCAGGCTGTGCAGGACGACACTCTCCACGAAGTCGCGGAACTCGGCCGTGTCCCTGAACGCTGTCTCTAGCGTCTCGTTCAGGCGAGTGAAGAAGGCATCGGTCAGATAGGTCGAAAACTCGTTCACCTCAGCCTGGCGGACGATGCGGTGTGTGGCGTAGTAGTTCAGCAGCGGCTCGCGATCCTGCGCCGGATCCAGCAGGCGCGGCTCGCCGTCGCAGCCGGGGATGACCTGGCCCATCCAGTAGTCCACCGTGACCGCGACTGCGTCCAACAACGACTGGATGAAGGTGTTCGCCTCGGACGCGTAGGGCGCCATGCGATACAGGGCGAAGTTGCGACGGATGTGGAGGCGCAGGTCCTCGTCGCTCAGGATCGCGTCGACCGCGACGTGCAGCAGGTCGGGGTTGACCTGGAACCGGATGCCCTGTGTCTCGATGGCGTAACCCACCAGGGTGGGCCGGCCCGTTTCGTCGCGGAAGGCCCGCCGGAGGCTGAGCTGCTCCGGCCGAACCCCCAGCCGCTCGCAGGCCCTTGCGTCGCTCTTGACGTCGATCTGCATCTCGTAGAAGACGCGCGTGTAACCCAGCATCGCCCGCCCTTCCTCGAGGAAGCCGTCAATCGCGGCGAACAGGGTCGCCAGCGGTGGCAGGAGTTGGCGCTGTGCGGGGCCGCGCTCGGCAGCGATGTAGGGGATGACCACCGAGCTGGCCCGCGCGGTCGAGCGGCGGGAGATAGGCACTAGGTTTGGCGGCGGAGTCTGGCCTGCGGCGATCTCGACCGCGCGCCTGGCGACCGGATCAAAGAACCAGGTCGGGCTGTACTGGCGGTTGGGCGGGCCGAACGTTGCTGTGCGCAACCGTCGGATGCTCATGAAAGGTAGCCCCGGGAAACGATCATCCAGGTGGCGAGGGACGCCGAAGATGCTGTCGGGCTTGCTTGTGATGTCGCCCTTCTCCGGCAGATGCGCGGCCACCAGTTTGCGACCGACCACGTTGCCGGCGTCATCCTGCTCATCTTCCTCCGGGTATAGGAAGGTGGATTCGTCTTCGGCGGGGATGGGTGTCCAGTGAATGGCTCGATTCTCGCGCAGACGGTACGAGACGTTGCCGGGCAGCAGTTCGGTGAGGCCGAAGGTGACGTCGGTCGTGCGCTCTGTTGGCTCCTCCTCGTGCCCGGGCTGGCCCGCGTCTGGATTGGGATAGTGCACGATCAGCGTGGTGGCCTCTTCGCTGCCCTGGAGCATCCAGTCAATGTGGCGGTAGGTCTTGAGCCAGTTATCGCGCTCGACCGAATCGTTGGACGAGTGCCATTCCTTGTCGCCGAAGTGGCGCAGGAGCCGGTCAGGCAGCGATGCGCCGGGCGGCACCAGGAAGGGATAGCTGCGATGCGCGCGGAAGGGGCGGCTGGCGATCTCCGAGGACGCCAGGTAGCGTTCGAAGAGGCCGTTCTGGCTCAGGCGATCCCAGGCCGCTCGTAGCACATAGTGTGTCAGGCCGTTCTCCATGGCGAGCCAGCCTTTGACCGAGAGCCGCCCACCGGTCGCCTGCACCCAGCCGCGTTCTACCGGACCTCCGCTGATCCAGATCGAGGCTTTGGTGAGACGGTGTTTGATCACAAGACGTTGTTGCCCTGGGCGTTTCGGGTCGGGCAGCCACTCGAACTGCTGGATAAGCTCGTCGCCTGGCGTGAAGTCGTGCCAGCCGGCCCGGGTGAAGTCCATGATGCGAGCATCGTCCCGGATCCCGTCCACATTCTGGCGACGCAGACACGCGAGCAGGTCGAAGAACGCCAACAGGGCGTGGGTGCGTTGCACGTTGAAATTGCCGGCGTTCAGCGGCAGGTCGTCGAAGGCCGGCTCGTACAGCGCCTCGGGATGGAAGAAGTAGAAGGCGTCATCCCGCCGGTAGGGCCAGAGCAATGTGACGATCACCGGCGAGTCGTTCGGGTCACGCCCGGCGCGGCCACGGCGCTGGATGAAACTGGTCGCGCTGGGCGGCGCTTTGTGCTGATAGATCAGGTGGATGGCGTCGTCGTCGTATCCCACCTCCAACGAAGGGGATGTCGGGATGAGGTCACGGTTATCGAGCGCCGCCGCCTGCGGCTCGGCGCCGGCATACACCGAGCTTGCAACCCGCAGCCTCTGGTTCCAGCCTGCGAGCTTCGCGAAGACCCAACAGTCGCCGGCGCGGAAGTGCGGGCATTCGCCGAGGCTGGCGTTCTGGGCTCGCGCCTGACAGGTGCTGTGGCAGTAGTTCGCGGTCTGCCCGTTGGGGCCGGGTTTGCGGCGGTCGGTGCGGATGCGCCACAGCTCGTCATTGTTTGCCGGCGGGATCTCCCGGCCCATCGGGTCGAATCCAACCAGCCAGTTCAAGCTGGGATCGGCCTCGTAGTTGTGTTGAAACTGGCGCAGATCGTTGATCGAGTCGAAGAAGGCCAGGCCTTTCCAATCGGCCGCGGTCTTCAGGTTGTGCATCGCACACATGACGACTTGGATGGCCGCGGCCTGGTCATTGACGCGATAGAGCGGGTTGCGCTGGGTGGGCGAAAGGCGTCGCGGAGAAACGAAAATATAGCGCTCGCGGCCCTCGGTCGGCTCCAGTTCGTCCTCAGCCGGCTCGATGACTCGCAATCGCTCGTAACGCGCCTTGTCCAGCGGGTCCACATCCATCAGCTTAGCCAGGAAGCGGCGCTCATCGTGCAGCGTGGCCGAGGCGCCGATCACCACCGGATGGCGGGCAGACTCGCCGTTTTGCGCGTATACCAGCCGGACGCGCGCCTGGAAGCGTTTGATCAGGCGGGCGATGTGTGCACCCTTGAGCCGCTCATAGAGGTGAACCTCATCCAGCACCAGGTAGCGGGGCGGCAGGGTGATCGTATCCCCTTGCCAGAGGCCCCACAGATGCGTGTACTTCTCGCGCGCCAGCCACTGGCTGAGGGAGACATCGGTGATGATCAGGATGTCGGGCGCGTTGATGGTCAGCGCGGCCTGCGTGATGTATAGGGTGTCCACCACGTGCCCACACCGATCGCAAATCAGCCGCGGGCAGCCCGACTCAATCGCGGGATCGTCGGCAGCGAGCCAGTAATGGCCCTGGTCGCATTCAGCGCAGGTCTCCAGCAGTCCCACCTGATGCCAGTCCCGACCTTGGCGCTTCTCGACGGGCCACTTCTCGGCCAATGCGCCGAGATCGCGCGGCACATCGCCGTTCTGGATGCCCACCGTGATCCGTGGCCCGCCCGCGGCGTGGAACCGACTGGCGTAGCGGAGCAGGCGGCCCAACTGGTTGCGCGCCAGGCGGATGCGCGGATAGACGAGCACCGCGCGCACCCCGGGCTGCTCGCGCACCTCCGGTGACTCGCTGGCGATATCGAGCACGATCGGGAAGATGAACGCCTCGGTCTTGCCGGCGCCTGTGTCGCCGGAGATGATGAAGGACTCGTTCTGGGGATTGCCCTGCCGCGCGCAGGCGTACACCTGGTCAATGGCGCGCGCTTGAAAGGCACTGAAGCTCGAGAAGCCGACGGCCTGTCGGAAAGCGTGGGCGACCTCGGTCGGCACGCCCTGTGGGATGGCGTTCGCCACCGGCACCGCGTCGCGCCTGGGCCGGCGGCGTTGCCGGAACTCGACGCGGACGTCCTCGACCAACTGAGCCGAATCGGACAGCTCCCGTTGCCACCAGAGCCGTTGTCGCAGCAGCCGCAGGCAGCGCACCGTCTCCGCGACGCGCGAGCGGAAGCAGCCCGGCGCCCACTCGATGGCTTCACCCCGCGCGACGAGGTCACGCAGGGCAGCCTCGACTTCCGTCAACGGCGGCGCCTGGCCCTCCGCCTCCTCGATGGCGCGGCGCAGGTCCTCGGCGGTTGCGCGCGTGGCGTAGAGGCCCAGGTTGAGTTGGGCGGATTCGAGAGACTCGAGCCAAGGAATTGCGGTGTCAGTCATCGGGCTTTCTTGGACAAGGGCGACTGGCATTGATGGGCACAGGAGACGCAGGCCAATTCAGAGCAAGTGTCCGATCTGTGCTGCCTCACGATGATTGCGCGAGTTCGGCGAGATTCATGCCAAATACCTCAAGACTTAGGGTGTTGAGCGCTCGAATGATTTGTGCCCGATCATGACGTAGAATTTCCGTGTCTCCATAGACGCGGGCAGCAGTCTGATTATCTTGCATACGCGTTTGGAGCGTCAGGGCCTCAAGATAGCGTGAGTGTTCTTTGTCCAACTTTGCCAGCAGTCTCTGCACTCTCCGCTCATGCCATCCGAGATCCGAAATCAGTGAATCGTCGCGCTCTGCTCTCAGCGCGCCGGGCATGAACTGAGCAGCTAGATCAGGAAAGCGCTGCACAAGCTCGTTCAGATCACTACTGAGTGGAAGCTCAAAATGCCGACAAAGCGCCAGATACTCTTCCAAATAGGTCCTAATAAGTCTCCATTGTTGTGCGATGTGATGGTCGGCTCTGAGTTTCTCCTCAGGGCGTTCCGATAATTGGAGCAATCGCTCGTAGTCCCTGACAATCGCGTAGCTTTGCCTGATGTGGCCTTCCAGATCATCCTTTCGGCTCATCTCCGTCACCCCACAGCCTTCATATCCGTTGCGATCGGCGGCTACGTCGGGACCGTTTACTGGTCCAACCGCTTGAACACAAACTCCGTTTCACCAAAGGTGACAACATCGTTGTGTTTGATTAGTTTCCTAACGATGCTTTCGCCATTGATTTTTGTGCCGGCATCGGTTGCCAGATCGTAGAGCATGAAAGTATCTCGCTTTCCTTTTTGTTGACTACAGACAAGTAATGCATGCTGTCGAGCGATATCTCGATATTGCATCACTATGTCACATTCAGAGGAGCCTCCGATGGTAGCACGCAGACTTTGCACTATGTAGTAGTCCCGATGGTGGTGTCCCAAGCCTACTAGGATCGCAAGAGCGCCGTGTGTGTGTTGTTGATCCGGGCTTTTGCGTTCCGACCTGAGCCCATACTCGAAGCGCAGACAGGTCTCCCCCACTCTCAGGATGTCCTCATTTGACAGCGCTGCCTCTTCGCTAATAGAAACCCGCTGTGAGTTGATGTAACTGCCATTGGTGCTTCCTTCATCGTACACACGGAACCCCGAAGCTTCTCGGACGATGCGAGCATGGAGACGCGAAACGGAGTCATCTTCAAACACAATGTCAGACAAGTTGGGATCTCGGCCAAGTCGTGTTTGATCTTTCAGACGAAATCTAGCGCCCTGCTGGACCGATGTGGTCACCACAAGCCATGCTTCCTTAGGCTCAACCGGACTACTCTCCAGGTCCGTCAACAGGCGGGTGGGTGCAGAGGTGTGAGAAGTGCTTGGCCTGATGTCCATTGTGCCAGCAATTACCTCAGAAGCGGGAACGGTGCGTTGATCTCGCGGGATCCTGCGCGGAAGAAACGGTGCGGTGGTGGGCGCATTCTCGCGGGCTTCTGGTGCTGAAATGAAGTGGGTGAGTCTGGCGCTCAGTACCTCCTCAGGTAGCGACCCCAACAAGCTGTCAATTTCCACAGCAAGTTCCGCAGCTCCGCTGTACCGTTTATCACGGTCTTTGCTAAGGCATTTCTGCACTAAGCTAGTCACGCCCTCGGGCATTTCAGTCAGCTGATCAATATCGGGTGGCTCCTCCTGGACTTGAAGGTGAAGCAGTTGTTCTGTGGACTCGGCTGTGAAGGGTCTCTTACCAGTCAGCAGTTCGAACATCATTACTCCAAGAGAGTATAGGTCTGCTCGTCCGTCTATCGAGTTGGGACTGAGTATGGCTTCAGGAGCCATGTACTCTGGTGTCCCCACAATCATACCGCGATATGCGTCTTCCATCACTCCAGTTATCCCAAAGTCGGTGAGGTACACATGGTCATCAAACCCTAGCAAAACATTCGCCGGTTTGAGGTCACGATGAACAAGTTGACGCGAATGTAGATATCCTAGGCCCTCTGCCACCTGTCTTAGGATATTAAGCACCTGCCGAAGAGTTGGACGCCAGAACCAAGTTGTAAGCCTGTCAGCTAACGATCCTCCCTCAACAAGCATCATCGCAACATAGGCTGTTCCTGTGTACTCTCCGATATCATAAACCGGTACTATGTTTTGATGCTCAAGCCCTGATGCGATACGCTCGTGATCCAGGAGGTGCTGCACAAATCGGTGGTTCACGAAGCGCTTGCTTTGAAGGATCTTCAGTGCCACCATTCGCTCCTGGACCGCGTCGTATGCACGGAATACCTCGGAAAGCCCTCCTTCGCCAATCCGCTCGAGGATTTGGTATGGTCCTACTGCCGAATTAGGTAGGTTGCCACCAGAAGCATCAGGGAGGACTATTGCGTTGTCAGATGGAGGCCATGTGGTAGTGGTAGAAGGGGTCTGGTCTGCATGCCTGGAAGGGGCGTGCGTTTCGTCGCCTACCTCAACAAGCTTCTCACCCAGTGCAGAAAGGGACCGGCTTTGATCTAGAGATGAAGGTAGCAAGTCAAGATTGGTGAAGTCTCCAGTCCGGTCATAGATGAAGCTACTCCAATAACGCATCAGTGCGCGTAGCTGTGAGCGTTTGCGGGTGTCTGATGTTGCACCACCGGCCTTCGCGATTTGTTCGAGAAGCTGTCGTGCCTCTGCAATAAGCTCTTCAGTGGATGCTTTGTCCTGGAGTTCAAGAAGCACTTGGTGTTGTTCTCGAATCTCATCGAATGTTGGCATTGTCATGGCATCACACTCCCAACTATGCCTCTAGTAAGGCTCTGCAACTCACCGATATGATCACGAAGTTGCTTGTCGGCGATGTACAAGTACATGTTGCAGGCATCAAGTAGGTTGGTGGATAAATCGAAGACTGTGGATACATCGCCCTCCTGTAGGCTCGTCTCCATGTCCCGCCGCAGCATTACGAGCTTCAGTGCCCACTCCGATCCATGCCACGTTCCTTCGGCGTATCGAAGTGGCGTGCCGATGTAACGAAGTCCCTTTGCAAAGCCTTCCAGTTTCGAGAGCTGGAGTTGCGTCGGACGCCAAAGGCGTCGTCCTGAGGCTACACTCCATGGACTCGTCCGATCTAGGATCACTTCGAGTTCGCCGACAAACGGCGCGAGACTAGTGGTGATTTCTTGCAGTAGATTGTGGAGTTCCTTCCACTCGCTAATTATCTCGTATTGATGGGCAAGGTCGTGCAGGATGAGGCTCAGCTGGTCAAGTGCTGGCTCACTACTCGGGATGATCTGGCGCAATTCCCCATAGACCTGTCTGATTTCGCTGTCTCCCGTTGTGCAAGATTGGATGTCTGAAAGATCAGGGAAGCGAGAGACTAGTTCGCCAACATCCTCTGGGATCGGGACTCCTTGCTGATGGCATACAGCCAATAATCTACCCAGACATGTTCGGATGAAGCTCCACTGCCTGTCGATAGCGCGTTCCGACTCTATTCTCTCCTCAGGGCGGGAGGTTGTTAGAACGATTTCTTCTCGATCGCGAATTATCGCGTAGCTTCTGCGGATCAGACTCTCGAGTTGTTCTCTATAGCCCATTGCCGCTCCTGTGTTTGTGCAGGCTCAGGATGAGGTAGCCCTCACAATGGAGGGGTCCCACTTGCCATCTGTTGTGTGAGGGGTCATCAGGCGAAAGGGCCCAGTGCTGACGGGTAAGTGAGAGAGATTGTACGGCCTCGGCACCAAGAACCGCCGCCAGCCATACTCATGGTATCGCTTGTCCAATAGAACAAGCGCGCATCGGTCATCCTCGCTGCGGATGCCGCGACCGCAAGCCTGGAGCACCAACGACAGCGACAGCCGATCTCGCGCATACTCAAATGCCTTGGATCGGGCGTCATCCCCCAACGCCTCGGCGATCTCAGCGAAGCGATTGGCGTAGAATGCCTCCAGCCGCTGATGAAAAAGGGCAGGGTATTCCATCGGGATGGAAACGCATACGATGCTCTTGAGCAGGTTCCCCCGAAAGTCCGCTCCCTCTGCCAGCTTGCCCTGGTATACCCCGAAGAGATACGCCCGTCCATGCTCGTCCACCAACTGGCGCAGGCGGGCTTCGTATGCGCCGAGATTGGAGGGGGCATCCTCGCCCTGCGCGTCGGCACGCGACTCAGCTACGATCAGCGACTGTTCAGATGCTGTTATTCCGGCCCGCACCTGCTCCAAGAAACTGTACGAACTAAAGAAAACCGCTGTCACGCCCGGTGTGGCCTGTCCGACGCCGGTGATGTGTTCGACATACCGCCGCACGTGGGCTCCCCGCTCCCGAAACGTGCCGAGGGTGTCGGGGCAGTAGATCCAGCGCTGGTTGCGCGGCGGGAAGGGGGATGCGTACTTGCGCGCCATGGTCGCTTCCGGCGGGAGGCCGAAGAGCGCGGCCTGGTAACACAGCTCGTCATCATTATCAGAGGGCGCCGCCAGCGTGCCTGACATGCTGAGGCTGGCATGGACACGCCCGTATCCTGCCTGCAGGATCGGGATCGGGTCTACCAGGCGGAAGACCAGCCGACGACCGGTGCCCTCCCCATCCTCAGTCGAATAGATCACGACTTCAGCGTCTTCCCGTAAGAGCAGGCGCAGGATGCGCTCCGGCGCGTCCGCTGCGGCATCCGGCTGGCGAGTAGATGTTAGCTCGACCAGCGCAGCGCGGATCGCGTTTTCGCCGCCAGCTCGCCCCACCAACGCGGATGGTGCAAGGCCATCGCCGATTGCAACCTGGGCAAGCGCATTCAGTACTGGTTCCAGGCAGGCCTGTGCCCTGGGCGATGCATGCTGGATTACATCAGCCAGGCGGTCAGGGGTCTCGTCCACGTCAAGCCAGCCCCGAACGCGCGGCGCCAGGTTGTGGGCCTCGTCTACGATGACGATGCTGTCGGCCGGCGAGAAACCGGCCTGCTGTGTCAACCCGAGTTCGTGCGCCATCGGCGAGAAGAGCCACCAGTAGTCGCACACCACGATATGCGCCCCGATCATCAGGCCCTGCAGGGTGTGGTATGGGCACGTCCGGCCCGACAGCCCTGCCTTGACATCCTGCCAGGAGGGCACGCCCGCCGGCAGTGCAGCGAAGTCGGCCTGATCGCGGGCGGCCCGGCATGCGGGTGTCAGCGTCTGCGCGTGGGGGTGGACGCAGAGCAGTTCCCGGCTGACGATATCCACCACCCGCAACGGCTGTCCGGCCCGGGCCTCGAAACGCGCTGCCAGACCGTCCCGAAGCTCGCGCAACGGGTTCTCGTGCTGCGCTACGCGGTTGACCAGATAGTAGACCCTGCGCCGGTCGGGTCTCTCGGCTACCCAGGCCAGGGCCGGCGCCAGGGCAGCCAATGTCTTGCCCAGGCCGGTGGGCGCGTGGGCCAGCAGATGAGATTTGCCGTCGCGATGCACGAGCACGGTAGCCCAATCGTCGGCCAAGGCCCGCTGGCAGGGCGCCGCGCCGTTCGCGGCTGCCCGCAGCTCCTTGCCTTCAGGCCACACGCGCAGCCAGTCGAGTCCCGGTTCAGCGGGCGTGGCGTCCGGCTCTGTCGTCACGGTTTCTCTTTCGTTCGGCCGCATCGCATCCCCCAGCCGCCAATCCGGGAAGAGCTGCTTCAGCACATCGGTCAGCCGGTCGAGGCCGCCCCAGAAGGGACTGGGCAGCGCCTCCAGGGCCGCACATGCCAGGTCCGACGACGTACCCTGAATCAGCAACTTGTCCTTGAGTTGGTCCTTGCAGCGGTAGTAGTTGAGCAGCCCGCCGTCGGTGAAGTCGAAGCGCGCCCCAAAGACTGTCCCGCGCCGTTGCCAGCCAATCCCGAGTACGCCGGGTACCTGCCGCTGGGTGAGCCGCGGGATGTACCTCTCGACCGACTGATCCAGCTTCTCTCGCGCACCGTGCCAGGTCTTGCCATCGGTCTTGGGTTTGAGTATCCGGACGGACTCGGCCTCCGGCTTCCCGTGAACGTAGATCGTCCCATTGGCCGAGTCGGGCCACCAATCCAGGTAACCGCCATCTGCAAAGGTGTAGCGCCAGAAGCCGTTGGGCTGGAATTGCGCCTCCCAGGCCACGGCCGGGACCGTCACCGGTGTGCCGTTGCGCACGGACGAGGTCACTGTCGTCCCTGCCACCGGCGCCGTCCCGCCGAGCAATGCTCTCACCGGTTTGAAGTTCAGCTTGGCGTAACGTCCCAACGTGCCGGCCCCACCCTGGGCGATGATCTGGCGGGCGGCACCCTCCAATGCTTCGATGTCGGACGCGCCTTTGGGCAGCGCTCCCTCCAGGCCGGCCTCGCGTCCCAGCGTCTCCATTGCTTCGGTGAATGCCGCGCTGGCGAGGATCGAGGCTGCTGCGACCGCCACGCTGGCCGACTCGGCTCGATGTCGCTGCACCGGTCGCGGCAGGCCGGCAGTGGCAAATGCCTGCTCCAGCCGATTTGCGTTCTGGGCAAACTGGTCGCAGACGATAGCGGGCACCTGCGTGGCGTGCCACACCTGCCGGGCAACCTGGGCATAGGCCTCGGCCAGCAGCAGGTTGATGTTGTTATGCCGAGCGTACAGCTCGTTGTATCGTTCCGGCGAGATCGCCCAGACGTGACGCGCCTCCGGCGGCACGGTCCGTTCGATCTCGGCCGCTAATCGCAGAATGGTTGTGGCGTCGAGCTCTTTGCTGTCGCGCACGCCCAGTTTGCGGAGCCGAGCCATGACCGGGACATCTGCATACACGGCAGCCACCGCCAGGGGGCCGAACCAATCCCCTTTGCCCGACTCATCCATCCCGATGTGCGGGCCAGCGAGCGCGGCCGCTGCATCGTCAGGCGCCACTCCGCCGGAAATCCATGCCTGTAGCGAAGTCTTGAGTGGGGAGTCGGCCGCCTGCACCTCGAATTTGCCACGCCGTGTCCAGAAGTTGACTCGCGCCGTCTGGCCCGCAGACGCGACGTTGATCTGTTCGCCTTGCTGGATGGCCGAGCCGGGCCGCCATTGCCAGCCTTGTGCCTCGATGAAGCGCTTGAGTTCGTCGAGCCTGGAACCGGGCAGCATTGCTTCGGCAGGCTCGGGTTCGCCCTCCGGAACTTCTTCCGAGGGCTCGATTTCTCCGGCGCCCCAGGCATCCAGGCGGTCCTTTAGTGGCGACTTGGCGCCGCCGATGGCCAGCTTACCGCTCTTCGGGAAAAAGTTGACCGAAGCGGTGTCGCTTCCAGCTAACACGATGATCTGCTCGCCGTACGCGATCGGCTTGCCGGGCTGCCAGAGCCATCGCTGAGCCCGGATGTAGACCTTCAGATGGTCGAGCCGAGATGCACCGTTCATCCGCTGCCTGGTGTCGATCGTACGTTTACCGCACTCAGGCCCTTGGGCGTTTGAGTCACCTCATACTGCACCGCGGTCCCTGGTGCCGGAAGCGCCATCGCCTGAACATGTGTGATGTGGAAGAAAAGATCGCTTTCGCCATTATCGGGCGTGATGAACCCGAAGCCTCTGTCCTCCTTGTACGTTTTGATGCGGCCCGTGTGTAGCTGACCATCTGTCTGTGGCGTAGGGGCGGGCGCGCGTCTCGGCGGCGGTTGGCTGCGCTGATCGAGGGGAACCTCAGACTCCCAATCCCAACGACACAGGGCGCGCAGCTTGCCGAGTTCATCGGGGAGATTCTCAAGGGTCTCTCCGGCTTGTTTGGCCGCGCCACGGGCCCGGTTCTCCAGGTAGACCACCACGCCTGGCACCGACCAGCCCTCGCGCGTGCGGACCAGTTGTGTCAGCTTGAGATGCCGGACTGCCGCATCGTAGCGGCGCTGATCCAGCGCGATGCGGCCGATCAGCACGAAGAGGCCCACCTTGGCCTTGTCTTCCCCGAAGGCCAGCGCCGCCTGACAAGCGGTCTTGTACGCGGCTTCGGCCTGACCGGCTTGAGATTGCATCTCAGCCAGGTCGTGGAGCAGATACCATTCGGGCTGCCTGGCGCGCGCCAACGACTCCAACTCGGCGATGGCCTCCAAGGTATGACCTTGTCCGGCCAGCGCCTGCGCCGACCAGCGGGCAAAGTCACGCTGGCGCGGGAAGGGTGCCAACGCTTCCTGGGCAAGCGTCCTTGCCTCATCCCAGTGTTTGAGCTCGACCAGGCTCTTGATCTTGGCGAAGTACCACTGCTCGCGCTCCGACACCACACGCCGACCGTTCATCTCACGCGGCTCTGGGCTGAGCTTCTGTGAATCCACGCGGTCGCACCAGGCCGCCACCAACGGCCATTTCATCTTCTCCTTGGCCAGGTCAACGATGGCGAAGCACACCAGGCGTATCGGTAACTCTTCGTCGGTCAGGTCAACTATCTGTTGACCGGCGCGAACCAGCGCGTCCAGGTCATTGCGCTCCTTGGCAGGCTTGAACTCGGCATCATACAACGCCCAGACGATCTCCCGGCGCACGTAGATGTCGTCGGGGTACTTCTCGGCCACGGCCTGCGCGACTGCGAGGGCTTCGTCGGCATGCCCCGTCTTGCGCAGACAGAAGGAGTAGCGACCACCGGAGTAGGCATCGCCGTCGCCTTCCCACACCTGGCGAAATAACTCGCTGGCTTCGGCGAATTGCTGGGCGTCGTAATGCCGTTTTGCTTGTGCTCGCAGCTCGGATGGTTGTGTCATAGTCGGGTTAGCTCCGGTTTTATCAGCGGCTGCAATGACTGGCGGACGAATGCCGGTGCGTCTTCTTCAAGTAATACCACCAGGTAGGTCTTGGCACGCGATGTGCCGACGTACATGAGGGCCTCGACGTCCTCGGCTGCCATCTGACTATCTACCTCGCACAGTACGATGGCTGCGCGTTCCAGGCCCTTGAAGCGACGCACCGTGGTCGCGAACACCTCGCCTGGAGCGAGCGGCAACCGTTCGGTCAGTTGGAAGTTTCCCAACTTTTGTCCCAAGATTGTACTTGTCTGGACGCCGTGCGCCGAGAGCACCGCGATCTCCTCCGGTGCAAACCCATTGTCGTTCACCAGCCGGTGTAAAGTCTTGCGCAACTGCGCCAGCGCATCGCGGTCATCCTTGCACGGGATGACCGCGACCGGCAGGCCTTCTGGGCCAATCACCGTTGGCAGTTCAGCGCCCAGGTAGAATCGCCCCACCACATCGAAGACCCGCTGCGTGTTGCGGCAGTTCTCGTTGAGCACGTAGGGCTCGGCCTGGATCGGGATCGGGCTGCGGTCGTGGTACACGCGCTGGTTGTCATCATAGAAAACATAGAAGATGCCGTTGGCTGGGTCATGCAGCAACCAGGGCAGAACCTCCCACCACTCGGCACGGAAATCCTGGCCCTCATCAACGATGATGGCGTCGTATTGAGAGCCGAGCCGGTCAATCGCTTCCATGAGGGCGGTCGGCAAAGTCACATTGAAGTACTCCGGCGGCGCATCCTCCCGGTAGCCCAGCCTTTGTCCGGCTTGCCCTGCCCAATGGACACACAACTGATGAAAGCTGAACACGTCGAACTGACGCCGGTAGCCCAAAGCTTCGCCAAGGTGATCTGCCAGCGCCCGGTTGTAGCAGGTCAGCAGCACCTTCATACCTTCCTCGCTGAGGCGACGGGCCTTCTCCACCGCCAGGAACGTCTTGCCCGACCCCGCGCAGCCGGCGATGGCGGCACGCCGTTGCCCGTTCAGAAAACGCAGGTATCGGTACTGGTTCTCCGTCAAGCGGACGATCGCACGCTCATCGAGGCGCGCCTGTTCGGACAGCAGCGGGTTGCGGATGTGCGGCGCCGTTCTCAGCAGCCGCATCAATGTCTCGATCCCTTCGCGACCGGGCGGTGTGTCCGTGGGATGCTCGCCTTGCCAAAAGGCCATTGTTCCGCGCAGGCGAGCTTCCAGCGACACCAGGTCGAGCGCATCAATGATGATCTCTCGTGGCGCGTTCGGCCTGAGCCAGCCCGACTCGACCACCGCATCCGGGAAGGCCACCATGTGCCCGAACGCGACCCGTCGCCGCGGCCATCCGGGCAGCGAGCGCAGCTTCGCGATCAACGTGTGCTTGTCGCCGGTCACCTTGTCGAACGGGTCGCCGATATCGTGTTCGACGTCGTTCCGGTCCGTGCTGATGTAGTGTCCGGTCCGACCATCGAAGCGGATGCGCCCGCCCTTGACCTCGATCACCAAGATGCCCAGGTTCGGGTGCGCGACGACGAAGTCGGTCTCGCCATCATACGGTCGGCCCAGGTCGTCCTTGCCGATCCACGCGATGTGGTGGAAAACGTGCCAGTCGTCGCCCAGCTCGCGGGCGAAGGCTTCATTGAGCCGTCGTTCGGCGAGAGAGCCAGTAATCTCATCAAGAAGCATGGTCCTATGACGCGCCACTATCTGGCTTGCTCAATGCGGGTTTGTCTACTATGCAATAGCGCCACGTGTGACGAGCCATTTCTCCAAAGTAGTGCGCCCATCAGGCGCTGTGCTCTGAAGGCCGTAAGCACCCCGTATTCTGGCATGATCACATTTCATGTGCATCTCCAACGTTGAGATGCATGTCCCAAACCGAGAACTTGCCGGATCAGTGTCCCAAACGCGTATAGTGGCATCCTCGCTCCCTGTAGCCACTCGTTTGCTGTCCGGGCTAAACGAAAGCTGTGTAACTTTCTTGGTGTGACCTCTTTGGCGCCACTCGATTTCACTGGTGCTGCCATCCAGTAACCAAACCTCCGGAATCGGAGCACTCGTAGTGCTGGCAATGTGTCTACCGTTCGGACTGAATACGCCCCTGATGTGTGAAGGGTGCTTAAGTAGAACACGAGAGTCTCCAGTGCCGAGATCCCACAGCTTAAGCACACCATCGATGGATCCTGACAACAGGAATCTATCATCCGGACTGTAACTTACGCTAATCACGCTCTTGAGATGGGCGCTCCACGTCTTCCACGGACGGTGCCAGCGATCCCCATCTTGCAGACACCAGATGCTGATGGAATTGTCAGCACCGCCACTTGCCAAGTACTCCCCACTATGACTGCAGCCTAGGCAAAAGATACGCGGTGATGAATAGCCTCCTTGCCACGTTTGCCCTAACGACCAACCTGTAGATTCGTCCCAAACCATGATCCTGTTGCCAACGGCAGCCCAGAGATGATGAGCATCCGGGGAAAAGCCGAGAGCTTCCACCCTGTCATCGACCGAGAGAGCGCCTTCCAACCCAAACCCAGCCCGATTCCAGATGAAGAGCCGAGAATCACGATCTGCTGAGGCGAGCAATCGCCCGTCAGAACTCCAGCACAGTTCGTTCACGGCGGCGCGATGGTCTCGCAAGCATACAAGTTCGCTCCAAGTTCCGGTATCCCATATTCTTACGATGCTATCCCCTCCGCCGGACGCTAGAAGTTCTCCGCTGGGATGCCATGCAACTGATTCGACTTCGCCCATTTCCTCAATGTGGATGTCGCTCAGGTCGGCTTTGCGCAGGTCCGTGTCAGTCAGATGGCAGCCACTCAGATTGCTCTCACCCAACCAGGCACCCTGCAGGTTGGCGTTACGCAGATCAGACTTACGAAGATCCGCTCCCCTCAACACCGTGTCGTTTAGGCTTTTGCCTACAAATGATGCCCCTCGCCGGTGCAGCACGGTGGCGGCGTTTCCGCCAGCATAACCTACTTCTGCCACTGCTCTGCCTCGGGTACGGTCAATCAGTCGCCACAAGGAAGTCTCCTCGGTAAACATGTGCGTAAGGAAATCCCTGATCTCGGGATCGAGCGTCCGACTTCCCCATGCCTCCATAGCAGCAGCAACATTGTAGTGAGGACGCGAGATAAGGGTTGTCAGCTTTCGGGCGACGAAATACTCCACGAACGATTTATGAGCAAAACGGTAGTTGCCCGCTTCATCGCGCACCAGGTAGGACTGAGTTCGCAAATCCCGTTCGAAGAACGCCGCCCGTGCCGGATCATCCGAGAGGCCAAAGTGCTTTGTCACCCGCTCTGGGAATTCTGAGAATGGGATCACCAACTTCTGCGCTGTGTACATCTCCCAGGCCAATTCCTGCACAAAGAAGCGCCGTTCCTCAGGGGGGATGTAGTCTGTATCCTCGCTCCACCGCCGCTTTAGAAGTGCATCCACATAGGTTTCGTAGAGCGTGGCCTGATTGATCTGGGCGGGATTCTGAATCTGAGGCAGAGTTTTCACAATCATGTCCAGCAACACAGGTCGGCTTGCCAAGTCCCGTAAATTGGTGAGTCCTTGGACCTTCTGGTAAACGGCTTGCCAAGTACCAGGAAGCCGCTTGTGCAGAGCGAGTCGGACATCATCGGCGTCTAAGTCAAGCAGATGCGCGACCTCGAATCCCTGGCGGGCACGCAGGTCAATCACCTTGTCTCCGCTGACCATGCTGACCAGGCGTGGTCTGGGTGTGAGAGTCTCCTCTTCTTCGCCCCGATGGCGAAAATAAGCCGTACGACAAGTCAGGAGAACCTTGCTGAGTGGGTCTATAACTTTGGCGAGTTCCCAAAAGTTATCCACGGTCGTACGGTAGTCGCTCACCCGTCGCTCCATCTCGTCGAAACCATCAAACATGAGCAGCAAGTGACCCGCTGCGTTGAGTCGGGCGAAGGTCTTGTAGCCGGCGGCTAGTCCGACTCTGTAACGATTGGCGACTGCATCGGTAATGAGTTGCTCGACGTCATAGGCACGCGAGTAATCGCGCAGGGTGATCAGGATGGGAATGCGGTTGTGCGCGGGATCGGCCAGATAGCGTTTGGCTGCCAGGTAGGCATAGCGCTGGCAGAACCAAGTCTTGCCGCTGCCGAAGTCACCCAGGATGGAAAGGTGGTTGCGTCCTGGTTCAGCCAGCCAGGTATCCACGAAGGATTCGATGGGCTTGAACACCCGCGGTTCCCGGTCCTCATCGACCACGGCTTCCACCGATAGCGGGACATAGTACTGAGGAATCTCGCTGGCTTCGTAGTCCGCAATCAGCCGTTCGAGATGCGGTCGGAAATCTGCCAGCCGGTCGGTGAACTCATCCAGGGCGTAGGATTGGATGCGCTCGCGTTGACGAGCCAGATCGCGCAACGGAGCGGGTAACAGGTGACGGGTCAGCAGCACGCCGCGAGCCGCGCCATGGCTGACCACAGCGTCATTGAGGGCAGCGATATCGCTGGCAGTCGGCGTCTCCCCAACCGAATGCACCACTTCCTGGCGGATCTCTGCGCCCCACTTGGCCTCGCATAGGAAGTAGATATCCGCGCCGACCGATCGGCTGTCACAAATGCGGTAGCCCATTGCTTCTAGCAAACCGCGTACATCGGCGGCATCTGGCGGCGGTGTGATTGTCATGGCGGCACGAGCATCCTGGCTTGTCTGGTGTCGACACCGATTCACCTGTGCGACCAATTCATCGAGCAACTCCCCCAACCGTTCACTGTGCTCGAGCTGACCATTGAGCGCGACGTTGATCACTTGAACATTTTGTGCTCGCAGGTCGGCGACCGTAAACTCGTCCGCATCGAAAAGGATCGCATGAGCCATTCGCGCGTGTTGGCGCAGATCATAGGCGATTTCGGCGCGAAGTTGGCTGAAGTCGGGATCGTTGGTGCTGTAGCCGACGAAGAGGAAGGTTTTCTCCAGGAGCAGACCGGTGAGCTTGTCTTTGACCCTGGGGAAACGCCGGAAGTAGGTGCGGTAATCCTGTTCGGTCACGACAATCGAATCCGGCTGGCTTCGGTCTCCGTGCAGTTTGAGCAAGGTAACCGCATCAGCTGACACATAGGGCAAGTCCTGGTCACGCACAACCACATTAGTGCGTTCACCTCCCTTGCGCAGCGTCTGTTCGATCAGGTCATCGTAGTTGGTTGTGACCCATGTGCGGACGCCCAAGCGCGCCAATCTACGATGGTTCTCGATGGGCTTTCTTCCGGTGGTATCGGTCTGTTCCTGAAGATAGGCGATCAAGGCCTGTCGTCCGCGTGCGTTTTCGTAGTATTGAGCTACCTTGAGCAGATCCGCACGTCGGTCCTGCGGCAGGCGGATGCTGTCAGCAAGGGGTGTGAGCAAAGCATTCCATCCAGGCAAGCCAGCGCCCATGGACAGACCTGCGCCGACGAAGATCACCCCGTTGCCACGAGCGAATTGCTCTACCAACTCGCGAGGAATGTCTGCGCTCATGACTGCGCCCCTCCGAGAGCGAGATCAAGGTGGTCATCAATCAGACAATCGGTCGAGACACTGGCAAGCCGCGAGTAGGCCAATAGGCAGGTGAGGTCCGGTTGGCGCTTACCCGTCTCCCACTCATGGACGCGCGTTCGGCGGGATGCTCCCGTCTTGCCCACGGCCTCGGCCATCTGTTCCAGGGTGTAGCCAAGGTGCAAACGGATGGCCTTGAGCTTCGGCCCAAGTTGCTGCGGTATGCCCTTTGGGGTCATCGTGTCCGTCCGTCTCGCATCCGCGTGTCTGTTCTCCATGGAGAACAAAGAAAAACAAAACCGACCACTGATGTCAGTGATCGGTTGTTCCGAAGGTTGATAGCCGGAAAGGATCAGCCATGGTCGCCGCCTCTCTGGTTCGATGATGCGTCTATTGGGCGTGTTTCGATGAGACGACTCACGTATCCGCCTGGACCCGATGACAGTTCAGGCCCAAGGCTCTCAGCGCACGGCGAGCCTCATCGGCGGAGAACTCCCGAACGGGTACGCCGAACAATTGGGACGCAGCCCACTTTGGGCTGACTCTCCGACCGTCAATATCCAGATACCAGTCGCGTAACTGGAATGCCACAGAATCTCCCTGATCAAGGTGGAACCGCAATTCCGACCTTGCCTGCTCAGTGGTCATTTCCACGCGACGTCCACGCAGCGCTACTTCCCCGGCGATCAACTTCAGCTGGGCGGGGTGCTCATTGCTCTCAGCAACACTCAGAGCCTTACCTTCAGTGCCCCAAAGCCAGCGTTGGAGCTCGGTCAGCTTTTGACCCGACGCGCTGTCTGAAATGATCACCCGAACACCGCTCCCTAAGAGCGTGTCCAAACCTTCCATCGCCTGTACATAGGTCTTGCCCATCGAAAGGAAGACCTCCGTGTAGTCCTGCGCGGATATCTCAACGCGTACAGATTCCAGAACGCACGGTCGTAACTCGGCCGCGCGAGCTGCGGTCATGAGCCTATCGTAGGAAGATATCTCGGTCTTGGCCGCAATCAGCCCGAACTCCGCCGAGAGAACCCAGATGTCTACGTCTTGTATATCCTTTGGAGCTTGGCTCAGATATCTGCGGATTACTCGAAAGGCAGGACCGTCGTAACGTAGAATGGCGGGCAAAGGTTGCGGAGTGTCAACCTTTGTCCTGGAACAGCCGACGATGAGACAACGACGTGACATCGGATAAACACTCGAGCATTTGATAAGGGTAGAAGTCGAGACAGACTTGATGGAATCCAATATTACCACAGCAGTGCGCTTCCGACAAACCTGCACGGCCTTTGAGACTCAAGGCACAACAGCAATCAGTCTACGCAAGAAGGGCATCCGGAAAATCGGACGCAAGCAGTTTGAGTAAATCGAACATGAGTGCTATAATGCCTTCAGATGCGGGCATTTGATCTGCAACAGAGGATCATCATGGGCATGTTCGACACCATCATCTTCGACCGGCCGATCCCCTGCCCCAAGTGCGGGGCCGAGATCCGCTCGGACCAGACCAAGGCCTTCGAGTGCACGCTCGACGAATATCGCGTCGGCGACTGCATCGCGCACGCCGAGGAGATTCGCATCGTCGGCGACGAGCTCTACTGCGACGCGTGCAAGGTGTTCACCACGCGCTACTACCTGGTGGTTTACCGCGGGGTCCTGGTCGGCATCGAGCAGGAGCGGGAGGCTGCCGAGGCGCTCCTGCGCAGCTTCAACTTCGAGAAACTGCTCCTGTGGTATCACGACATGTACCGCAAGCGTGAACGGGCACGCGGCGCAACCCATCGCGCCGAGATGTTCATGCACAACGTCTGTGAATGGTTCGAGGGCGGCTACGACAAGAGGGCGCCGGAAGATCGGCGGTCGCTGCTGTTCATCTGGAATCGGGACATCCTCGAAAAGAGCGAGACCCCTCTGGCGGCGCTCCATCATTTCCTGGCCGAACGCGAGGCCGAGGCGAAGGCCGGCGGGGAGGACGGGCAAATGAGCTTGTGGTGAGGGAATATGGCGCGTAAACTGGATCGCATCCTGGTGGTGGACGTTGAGTCTACGTGCTGGGAGGGGAACCCGCCGCCAGGTCAGATGAGCGAGATCATCGAGATCGGCCTGTGCGTTCTGGACGTGACCACACTGGAACGCGTCGAGCGGCGGAGTATTCTCGTCCGACCGGCGTGCTCGACGGTCAGCGCGTACTGCACGCAACTCACCACGCTGACCCAGGCGGACGTGGACGGCGGCATCTCGCTGGCCGAAGCGTGCCGGGTGCTGACTCAGGAGTACCAATCCGGCCAACGGCTCTTCGCGAGCTTCGGCGATTATGACAGGCAGCAATTCGAGCACAACTGCGCGGCGTTCGGCCTGGCGTACCCGTTCGGGCCGACGCACCTCAACGTCAAGAATCTGGCGGCCGTGGCCTACGGCTGGTCGCGCGAGGTGGGCATGAGCGAGGCGCTGGGGCGGACAGGGCTGTCGCTGGAAGGCACGCATCACCGGGGCGGCGATGACGCCTGGAACATCGCCGGCCTGTTGTGCCAGCTGCTACGCCGGATACGTGGAAGGTGAGCTCATGAGCAAACGAGGCCCGCAACTGCCCAGGATTCAGCCGGTGGGCCGCGCGGCGCTCAACCCGGGGCATCCGCACCGGGACGGCGACCTGGCCTACATCATGGAGAACTGGCCGCAGATCGCCTCGGCCGCCTGGGTCGGCTACCTGGCGCAGGGTCGGGGCCTGACGATCGTGGACACGCGCAAAACCTACCCGGTGCCGACTGGGCTAGGCCACGCCATCAGCTACCTGCCGGCCGGCCTGGTGACTGAGGCCGACGACGCGCGCATGGTGCGCGAGTACGATCCCGAGCGCGAGGTGGTGGTGGGGATGCTGCGCGCCAACGGCGATGAGGATGTCTACCGCCTCGGCACCTCGCGGCTCACACCGAAGCAGGCGTATGAGCAGGCGCCGAGGCAGTGAGGCAGGGTATCCGAAGGTCGTGTAAAGAGGGCGTACATCATCGGCGTACAACGGGTGTTGTACGCTGTAGAGCCGCTGGAAAGCGCCTCAAATTGGCCTTTTTCGGGCTGCTAAGGGCCTCAAAAAGCGTCGTGTAACGTTTTCTCGCCTCGGAAAGCGCAGGAGCAGCCGTCATCATGCCGTTTATCGGGGTGCATCGGGAGACCGGTCAGCGGTTGGACATCACCACGGTCGAGCAGCCGCGCCGGGTGTTGAAGAGCGGGGAGTGGGTCTGCCAGCTCTGCGGCGCGCCGCTCGTCGTCAAGGCGGGCCTGGTCGTGCGGCCGCACTTCGCCCACTACGCCGCGGCCGAGTGCCGGACGGACTACCGCTATCATCCCGAATCGCCGGTGCACCGGGAGGCCAAGGCGCACCTGGCCGGGCTGCTGCGCGAGCACTACGCCGAGTACACGGACGCGCAGATCGCCTACGAGGTTCCGATCCCCGAGGTCAAGCGGGTGGCGGACATCCTGATCGTCTTCCCGATGGGTTGGCGGATCGCCCACGAGGTGCAACTGGCGGCGATCTCCCTGGCTGAGCTGCAGGAGCGCACGGAGGAGTACGAGCGTGCCGGAATCGACGTTGTTTGGTGGCTGGGCAAAGCTGCGGACACCCAGTCCAACCGGCTGTGGTGTATCCAGACTTTCGGGCACTGCTACACGATTAACCCGCCCGCAGAGCTCGTGGAGACTGCGCCTGTACTGGGGCGATCCGAGGTGGCCGCTGGATTCGCCGGTGCGTGACACCACCGGCGGGGATGTGATCATCCGCCCCATGACTGAAGCCGAGCTGGATCCCTGGTCGCGCGATAGGATCATAGACGGCGTGATGGACGACTTCAAGCATCGCGCGTTCGTGCGCTATGTGGAGACTTGGGGCATGTCAGGGGGGATCACCACTGCTACGCTGCGGCGCGGCCTTGCCGGCAACCGGCGCCTGGGTACTTCGATTGGCGGCATGCTGGGGTCGCAGCGCGCGGCGCTGGCGCGTGCCGAGGATGGTTCCTGGCGCGTGGCCGACATGCGGCAGCTTTATCCCTACATCAGAAGGTGGCCGAAGGCTGGCATCCTGCGCGCGCGGGAGCTCGCTCGAGAGCTGCGCCGCCAGCGGGATGCGGAACAGGTTCACCAGCGCGCACTGGCTGGCGGCCATCAGGAGGATCGACGCGATGTGGCAGATACAAGTTAAGGCGTTTCTGGCTGACTACGAAGGCGTCACGCTGCGGCGTTATCGGGATGCGCTCGCGGCATTCTGCGCCTGGTATGTGCAAACCAACCAGGCGGAGCCGGACGCCGCGCTGCTGGTGGACGAAGAAGTGCGTGACTACCGCTCCTACCTGACAGGGGTAAAAGGCTACAAAGCGGCCACGGTGAACGCCTACTTGGCGCCGCTGCGCGCTCTCGTGCGGGCGCAGGGCCGGACCCTCAAGGTCAAGGGGGTGCGCCAGGTGCGGCCGGCCGTGGATATCCTCGACAGCCGCGAGCTGGGCAAGCTGCTGGCGGCCGTGGATGGGACCGGCTGGCAGGATAAACGAGACGTCGCGCTGGTGTCGCTCATGGCACGGGCCGGGTTGCGGGTCAGCGAGGCGTTGGGGCTGAAGCTGGACGACGTGGAGATCGGCGCGCGCTCCGGCGCGGCCCTGGTCAGAGAGGGCAAGGGCTTGCAGCAGCGACGCGTGGCCCTCTCCGCGGAGCTGCGGGCGACCCTGAGCGCCTACCTGGCGGTCCGACCCGCGATCGCGCAGACCGACTCCTTCTTCGTCAGTCGAACCCTGAGGGAGCTCACGCCGCGCGACGCCCAGCGGATCGTTGCCGAGGCCGCCAGGCGCGCGGGCATCACCCGCAAGGTCACCCCGCACACACTGCGCCATTTCTTCGCCACCCGCTTCCTGCAGAAGAACGGCGGCGACATCGCCACGCTGGCCAGCATCCTGGGTCACGCCAACATCAGCACGACCACGCGCTATCTGCATCCCAATGCGCAGCGGGTGCAGGAGATGGTGGAGGAAATGTGAGGTCGGGCGAGCCACGGCGCCATAGCTCCCACACGCCAGGTCCTCGTCGGGCCATGACTGGCTCGGCCAGGTATGATGTATGCAGTTTGTCCAGCCAGACTGAGCACATCGCATACAGGTGTTTGCTGTGAGGCAAGACGCTTACGGTGAGCTCTACCTGATCGTACAACTCAGACAGGGTGATAGGCGCTTGTCGCTCACGCGATTTGACAGGTGTGGTCAGTTGCAGTAAGATATTTCCCGAACTCTGAAGAGTTTCCCAGGAGAGAGGCCCGAAGATGTCGGTTCGGAATCTATTGCAGATAGCGTGGTGTGACCTGTGGCGGGAATTCCCGATCACAGATGCGTCCGCGCGCGGCTCCGCCTATGCAGGAGGTGGAGGGTAGTTTTCTATCCTCATGCTAACTGCCATCAGCGAGCCGCCGAACAGGCGGCTTTTTTATTGCCTTCGATTACGGGAGAGTAGTTCAGCGGCCAGAACAACCGACTCCAAACCGGTCAACCCAGGTTCGAGTCCTGGCTCTCCTGCTGTGGGGTGTTGGTGTAGCGGCCTAACATCACGGTTTGTCAAACCGTAGGCCACCGGTTCGAATCCGGTACACCCCGCTTATTGACAGGAGTTACGCAGTCCAAGCTCTCAGGGGGTCTGTGACCCCCGTCTTTGCGCCAACAGCAGCGTATTTGCGCCGATTGCGCCGGTCGCAGACCGGCTGTGAGCCTCCACTGCGTAAGTCCTGTTATTGAGCGTCATCGGTGCGAGGGGATGTGGCGCAACAGGTGAGCGCAGCGTTCTTATAAAGCGCTGGTTGCCAGTTCGAGTCTGGCCATCCCCATCTCGGCGTTTTGGTTCGGCGCTTTCGCTGTCCGACCGGCGCGCCGGCGTTCTTTTGTTGCTGCGGGGTAGAGGAGGGGCCGTCCTCGGGGCGCTCATAACGCTCAGACCGCGGGTTCGAATCCCGCCCCCGCTATTGGCGATCGTGGTGGCTGCAACCGCCAACCCTCCGGTAATAGGCTGCGCAAAGGCATGGTCAGGCCGAGCGTGTCAGACCTACAACCACCACGATCGCCAAACTGCCGAGGTAGCTCAGTGGGTAGAGCGCGCGTCTGAAGAGCGCGAGGTCCCTGGTTCGATCCCAGGCGTCGGCACTGATCCTCCTGGAAGGAGAGGAGGAAGGCCCAATGGTAGCTCAATCAATCCTGCTGCTCAACGCGTCGTATGAGCCACTGACCGTGGTGACGCTGGCGCGCGCCGTCAAGCTGCTGCTGCGGGGCCGCGCCGAGGCGGTCAGCGACGAGCATGTCACGGTCGCCAGCGCCGCGCAGACGCTCGCGGTACCGCAGGTGCTCCGGCTCAAGATCTACGCGCACGTGCCGCATCGCCGGACGCCGGCCTGGACGCGCCACGGGGTGTTCGAGCGCGACGACTTCACCTGCGCCTACTGCGGCCGGCGTTACGCGGCGCGCGATCTCACGGTAGACCATCTCATCCCGATGTCCCAGGGTGGGGCCGCCACCTGGGGCAACACCGTCGCGGCCTGCGCGCGCTGCAATCAGCGCAAGGCGGACCGCACGCCGCACGAGGCAGGGATGAAGCTGCTCATCGAGCCGAAAGCGCCGCGCACCAGCTACCTGGTCGCCAGCGGCGACGTGCCTGCGGCGTGGAAGGTATGGATCGAGCTATGACGCCTTGCGACTGCGGCCCAGGTACAGCCCCACCAACGCGGCGGCGCCCAGGCCATAGGCCGCAGCCAGGTCCAGGTCCTTGCGGTGCGAGACCAACTCTTGTACCACCAGGCGACCATAGTTCCGCAGCGTCCGTCCCACCGTGGCGAAGTCCAACGTGCTGAAGAACGAGTCAGCCAGGCCGAACGGCAGCATCGCCGGGATGCTGCCACGCGCATATTCGAGCATCCAGGCCTCCTGCTTGATCTGATAATGCTTGACGACGCTGGGGCCTAGATAGGCGATCGTGCCGGGCGTGTGGACTTCCAACGCAAAACGGCCTTCGTACTCGCAGTGCATCTCGCCCTTGAAGACGAAGTCGAAGACCTCGCTGCCGTAGCGTCCTGAATGGCCCTCGACGCCATTGCAGGAGCCGAACAAGATGATGTATTCGCGCAACGAGCCGTGCAGGAGGGTGAGTTGGCCCATCGCGCCGCCGGCTACATTGAAGATCCAGTCCTGGCGCGTGCAGATGTGGCCGGGATAGGCGCGGTCAAGCGCGGCGATCACCGTGGCGAACGCCGTCTCGGTCGGCAGTCCGACGCCGAGCTGGGCGATCTCGTACAGCTTGCGCGGGTCAAAAAGGCAGCCTGGTTTGGGCAGCATGCAGGGCGACAAGGTGGATACAGCAGTTTCGGAATTCATGACTACCTCCTCAGATCGACACGATGATGCGGTCATTTCACGTAGTCGAGATACCGATTCACGATCCTGAAGCCCACCGACTCATACAGTCGCCGCGCGCGCGTGTTCGTCTCCCCAGTCGAGACACAGACACGGTCTATCCCAGCCGCCTGCAGCCGGCGCAGACATTCCAGCAGCGCCGCGCGCATGAAGCCCTGCCGGCGGTAAGCCGGCCGCGCGCTGACCGCATCGAGCTCGCCGATCCGGTTGACCGGGTCCGCCCAGCCGGTCACCAGGGCGGCGACGACCCCCTCCGGTGTAATGGTCACGATATCGAGTTCGCGATCGTAGCCGGGTAGCCGCATGAAGCGAGCGTAGTCCTCGTCGCTGATATTGCCGTCCGTCCACGGCAGCCACACCTCGCGATAGGCGGCCATCCGGTCGGCAATCTCGCCCGCGTCGTCCGCCAGGGGTCGGACCTGGCAGCCGGGGGGCAGCACTGCCGGCGGGATCGGCTCGGCCAGGGCGCGCAGCATGTTGACCTCGGTGAACTCCCCGCGATAGCGGAAGCCATGCTCTTCCAGAAACGCGATGCGCTCGGCATTGTCTTGCCGCACGCCGGTGACGAGCGGCCCGCCCCATTGTCTGGGATCGCGCCGGCGGAGCGCGTCAACAAGTGTTTCCGCCCAGTCCAGCGCCTCAGCCTCCAGCCCGGCTCCTTGATATTCCGGCGCCACCTCGCAATCGAAGGCGGGATCCTCGCCGAGCAGCGCATAGGCGATTAGCCGGCCGTGCCGATCATGCCAGAGCCGGATGTGTTCATAGGGGTCCAAGTGGCAGGCCACCATGAAAAAGCGAAACGTGGCGACGCCGATGTGGGGATAGCGCGCCATGCATGGCGCGTCATCGGTGGCAGCACGCGCCGCCATGAGCAGGTTCTGTATCTGCCGCAGATCGTCCTCGGATTCGTAGCAGCGGGAGGTCAGCATGGCTCTGTGGGGCTTCCGAACGCGATCTGGCTGGCCGGCGCGACTATGACGCCCGCTGCGCCCAGCCGGCGGTTCCATTCCTCGATCAACTGCGCCGCATCCTTGCTGTAGCTCGCATGTCCATCGGCCGCCAGTGTCGCCGTATAGCCCAGCGCCAGCGCGCCGAGACAGGTGGCCTTGACGCAGCCGTGCGTGACCAGGCCCGTCACAATCACGCGGACGATGCCGCGCTCAACCAGTGCCGCATGCAGCGGCGTATCTTCGAAGGCGTTGCCGTGCTGCTTGTGGACGATCAGGTCGTCCACGCCGGGCTGGAGCCGGGGATGAAGCTGCCAATCCGCCGAGCCGAACGGCAGCACCTTGTCGGAGGCGTGCTGGATGTAGATCACGGGCGCGCCGGCCGCGTGTGCGCGCTCGATCAGCGTCGTGAGGATGTTCAGCAGCGGCTCGGCCCGGTAGATGGGAGTGGACTTACGGAATAATCCCTGCTGCACGTCAATCACCAGCAGGGCCGTCGCCTGTCCCTGGACAGGCGGGACGGGAATCTGTGTCGCCTGGCTCATGGCTGAGTTCTCCTTGCAGTTGCCTGCCTTCTGTGTTCACTTGACGTTACGGCCCGGATCGCCTGCTCTGTGTACGGTTCGCTAGGCAGGCGCAGCGCCTCGTCTACAGGAGCCCAGACGTATTCCTCCGCCTCGTCGTTCAACTTGTGGGACCTCATGAGTAAGAGCCGGCCTTCGGGATGAAGATCAGCGCGCTGACGGTCAGTTCGGGATAGTGTTGGGCGGCTGGCATCTGCGCCTGGCTTCCAGGCCGCCGCGCGCCATCTACGAAGCCTGCTCCCTCAAGAAGGGGAGGATGCGCTCAGGCATATTCACCAGGACATGGCCCATATTCGGGATGAGCGTTGCTTCCAGCTGAGGAACGAGCCGCGCCATCCGCGCCGCAACCGCCGTCGTCGGGCGGATGGCATCTTCCGTGCCGCCCAGCAACAAGACCGGCATGTCCAGGCGTTTCAGTTCCTCGTCCGAGAAGATGTACTCTTTGTCAACACGGGCGATGTGATGGGTCATGATGGCGTTCATGAAGCGCATCACCTCCGGGTGCATCGGCTGCTTCCCGAAGACCTTGCGGTTGAGCCTGTCTGCGCCCCAGCGCCCGAACAGGGAAAGCACGATCGCACTCAGGATGAAGGAACCCTTGGTGGGTACAACGCCGCCGGGGGTCAGCAGCACCAACTTGTCCACGCGATCCGGCCGATAGGTGGCAAACTTCAGGGCTGTCCAGCCGCCCTGCGAAAGGCCTAATAGCATCGCCTTTTGGGCGCCCAGGCCATCCAGGACATCCGCCAGCCATTCGGCGTAGCCGGGACCAGCCCAGGGCAGACGGTTCTGCGCGCTCTTGCCGGGGTCGCCCGGGATGTCAACGGCATAGACGCGGAAATGGGGGCTGTACGCGGCGACGTCACCCGCCCACGTGACGGCATTTGAGGCAGCCCCATGCAGCAGGATCAGGGGCGCCGCCGAGCGCTCGCCGCTGGCGATGACAAAGGTCTCGCCATGCCGCGTGGGCAGGCTGAAGGTCTCATGCGCCACGGGCCACCGCGCCAGGGCGGCGTCGTACAAGGTCATGATTGCCTTTTCGCCGGCAGGTGACTTGTAGATAGAAGCGGCCGACATCGTGTTTGCTCCTGTTTTGGTTACTTTGAGGATTATATCACAGCCCGGGTTGCGGGGGAAAGCCAGGCAGTCGTGGCGGCGATGGAGGGGGCGGGGTTGGCGATTATTGGTAGGTGAGAATCAGATCCCAAGGGTTACGAAGCCCTTGGGATCTTGCGCGCTGAGTGGAGCTATCGTGTCAACGCCGGCTTGCGCCAGACCAGGGAGTAGCGCCAGAACAGGCGCCGCCGTATCCGTGCGCTGGGCAAGATGCCGGCGCAGGCCTGGCGGAAATCCGCCAGGGTCAGGTAGATATCGTGCTGGCCGTGGGCAGCCCAGGCCGCGCGCACCTCTGGGAACTCAGCCAGGCGGCCGTTCTTCAACAGGCTCAGCGCGGCGCTCGCCGGCAGCGCCAGGGCATCCAGCAGCCGGTCGCGCGGCCCGGCGCTCTTGAACAAATCCAGGACGGCCAGCACTCCGCCCGGCCTGAGGGCCGCGCGCAGGCGGGGCAGGATCTCGGCGAGGGGCAGATGGTGCAGGGTCGCCACGGAGACGATGCCAGCGAAGTGCTCCGCCGGCCAGTCCCAGGATAGCACGTCGGCGGCCCGGTAGTCAATATTGGTGCAGCCGGCCGACTGCGCCTGCGCGATCTGGATCATGGCGGGCGACAGGTCGAGGGCGAGCACGTGGCCGGCCCGCGCGGCGAGCTGGCGGGCCAAGCTGCCCGTCCCGCAGCCGATCTCCAGCGCGGCCTCGCAAGGCATGGGAAGCTGGCGCAGCAGGAAGCCGTGATAGTGGCCGTTGTGGCTCCAGGTATCCGTGTCGTAGCGGGCCAGACGGTCAAAATCGGCCCGGATGATGGCGGCCGGTGCGAGCGGGAGGCTGGGTTCCCCCGCAGCATGGTCTGGCTTAGCCATTGCCCGGCGTCCCAACGGACCAGCTTTGCAGCTCGAGCACATTGCCCTCTGGGTCGGTGACGTAGCACCAGGTGACGCGGCCGCCGCCCGGCACGGCGACGGTGACGATCTCGCCCACGGGTTGGCCGCCGGCAGCCAGCACCGCGGCCGCGGCGGCCGCCACGTCGGCTACGCTGAACGCCAGGTGGCCGAAGCCGGGCCGATTGACCGCGATCGGCGGCCTGCGACCGCCGTCGGCCAGGCTGTCGTAGGTAAAGATCTCCAGCGTTGGGCCGGCCTCGCCGTGGCTGGGCAGGCGCAGGTGGACGCCGCGCAGGTGCGCCGCAGGGAGGCCCGTGCCCGCCGCCATGGCCGGCCCGGCCAGGTCGCGCTCCGGCGGCACACGCACGCAGCCGAAGACCTCCTCGTAGAAGCGGGCGAGCGCCTGCCAGTCGGCTGCGATCAGGTTGGTATGGACATAACGAGCCATGTCGCTCATGTTTTATTCCAGAACCTTCTTCAGGGCACCGTAGGAGATGACGTCGTTGATGCTCTCGACGAGACGGATGCGTTCCGCGCTGCCGCTGGCGAGCGAGTCGCGCAGGAGGATGGGCGTCAGGTCGAGATCTTGTGCGCCGCGATAGGTGGAGAGGACGCAGTACTCGGCGCAGAAGCCGGTGATGATGACGGTGTCCACGCCGAGCTTCCGCAGCTCCTCCGCCAGCGGGGTCTTGTTGAAAGCATTGCCGTAGGTCTTCTGGATATGCAGGTCCGCGTCGAGGATGTTCAACTGGTCGGGCAGATCGAACCCCTTTTCGCCGGGGACGAGCTTATCCTCCGGCTCCATATGCTGCACGCTGATGACCGGCAGCTGCCTCTTGCGGAACAGTGCGATGGTTGCGTTGATGTACTCGATGGCGCTCTCAAGGGAACGGGTGGTGTCCGGGTCGAATTTGAAGAACGCTTTCTGGACATCGACGACGAGTAGAGCTGGCTTCATGTGTAACTCCTTTTCAGAATCAGGTTGTTGTCTATTGCACGTCAAAGTGCGGCGACAGGATCGCCAGCGCAGCCTTGCGCGCGGTCACCGCGACCTCAAGCGCCGATTCTAGCTGTTTCCGTGGTGAAGGCAAATCTCCGGAAGACCCGGCCGACCGCCAGGGCCACCCAGAGGCGCAGAGCGTGCGCCCCTTTGCCGGCCCCGTAGCCGTGTTCTCACAGGCCATCCGGCCCCTGGTGGGCGGCGAACCCTGATGCGTGCAAGTGTTTCACCGCAAGAAGGAGCGCACCGCGATGGCGAAGACCTCCTGACTGGGCTGGTGCGCCTTCGCCTTGGGCGGGAACCCCCTATCGAATGCCTCCACCTCGCTCTCGCTGCATTCATACGCCGGGCTGATCTGCAGCCGCCAGTGACGTCCCGCCAGCAGGCCCGGCGCCAATTTCAGGGCCAGCAGTCCGTGGGGATAATCCCCGTTGCCGTCGCTGACGCCCAGGTCCTTGCCGTTCCGGAAGCCATGTTTGCAGTAGTTGTGCGGATCGCCATAGATGGCGACGGCCCCGAATCCCAGCCCGCGGGCGGCCAGGAGCGAATGCCGGATCAGCCGGGAGCCGATGCCCTGTCGCTGATACGCCGGCAGCACGCTCAGGGGGCCGAAGGAGGCGATCGCCAGGCGCTTGCCGTCTTCGCCGCTGAGGGCGGCCCGGGTGTACATGATGTTGCCCACGATCCGGCCGTCAACGAGCGCGACATAGTCCAGTTCGGGGATGAAGTCCGCGTGTCCGCGCAGCGTATGGGCGATGTAGTGCTCGCTGCAGCCCGGCGCATAGAGGTTCCAGAAGGCTTCTCGGGTCACCGCTTCAACTGCGCCGTAATCCGCTTCGATTTCGTTTCTGATCAAGACTTCCATGAATGGTCCTTTCACCGCGCGCGCCGCGGGAACCCAAAATAACGCGGGACGCGGCGGCAATAACGTTCGTAGCCCGCGTCGTGCTTACGCAGGTGTTCTTCTTCGGCCAGCACCATCCAATGCCCCATCACCGCATACAGGGCCGCCCAGCCCACCGCATAGGGAGAAGGCCAGAGCACCGCCACGCCGATCACCGCCAGAAAGCCGCCCAGCAGTTGCGGATTGCGGCTCCAGCGATACAGTCCTCGCTCGTGCAGCCCCACCGCGCGTTGGCCGAAGCTCGTGGCGGCGCCCAGGCCGGCCATGGCACCGACCGCCAGCCCCATGCCGCCGATGACCAACGCCGAACCGGCGCTCTTCTGCCAGGGAGCGCCCGGCGTGGTCGCAAAGCAGACCAGCCACCAATCGCGCGGGTTGTAGATGAAGGGGAAGGCGACAAACAGCAGCCAGGCGCTCAGCTCCAGCAGGCCGGTGCGCGGCGCCAGGCGGCCCCGCAGGCGGTAATCGCGCGGAACCAGGACGCCAAAGATGAGCCAGCCGGCGGCGAGCAAGAGCAATCCAGCGACCAGGTAAGGCGCAAGCACTGTGCCCATCAGGGGCGGGGGGGTCAGGTCGCTGACGTGTGGCATTCACCACACTCCGAGCAACAGGCGATAGTGCACTTGCCGGGCATAGTCGCGGTAGCCATCCGGTTCCTCCTGCAAGGTGCGATCCTCCAACGCGGTGCGGACGATTGTGAGCGCCACGACCAACAGCGTCGGGATGAAGGCCCACGGTGCATCCAGCAGGAGCGGCGTGGCCAGGTAGGCCAGCAGTCTCCCCGCGTAGCCGGGATGCCGCACCCAGCGGTAGGGGCCGCTCGATACGACGCGATGCCCGCGCTCCGTCTGGATGCGCACCGTGCTGGTGAAGAAGCGGTTCTCGATCAAGGCATAGGAGCTCAAGGCACAGCCCGCCAGGATCACGACCAGCGCCAGGAGCTTCACCGGCCAGCCGAACGCGAACGACCAACCGAACGGCGCATCCAGCCCGGCGACCAGTAGGACCAGGATGCCGCCGAGCATGAGCCAAACGGCCAGGCGCTTATCCCACGGCTTGATGTTCTCCTGCTGCATGTGCTGGGCGCGTTCGGCGATCAGATCCGGATGCCGCCGCGCAGCCAGCGCACGGCTGATGGCGAAGCTCGCAATGCTGAGGATGGCATAGGCCCAAGCTTCCCACCAGCCCCAGCGCCCGGCGATCAACAGCGGCAGGAATGGCGCGACGACGATGAAGAGCAGGAGCTGGATCAGGACGCGGGGGGAGAGGTTTCGGCTTCTGATGCTCGCTCACAGCTTACCTCACAGATCGCATCATCTTCCGCAAGCGTGCAACCTGGCTGTCGCTCATCACCGCCAGCCGGCGTTCCAGCACGGCGATGAACGCGTCTGTATGCGCACCATCTACGGCTTGCACGATCGCCTCCGCATGCTGGGGCACGTCCTTCGGTCGGCAGGTCTGCAGGTGGTGGAACAGATCGGGGAGCAGCTCGACCCGGTAGGCATCGTCGGACGCCGCGACCGCGGCCAGGACCTTGACGCCGTTATCTACGGTAATGACCGAGCCTTCGGCCAGCGCATCCAGGACGCGCTGGCGCTGCCGGAACAGCTTGTCAGGGCAGAGGGGCGCGATGGTGGCGAGCGCGATCATGCTGCCCCAGACCATGCGGTTGTTGCGGTCGCGCAACAGCCGGACGAACTCGCCGGCGTAGTCGGCGATGAGCTCGGGCTTGAGGTAGCCGACCTCGTACAGTGTCTTCAGGCAGTCGCTCCGCACGTTCTGATCGGCGTGGTGCAGGTTGGCGACCAGCTCGTCGATGCCGGCGCGGTCCTCCCGCTCGGCGAGGTCCCGTGCCAGTTCGCGGTTGGGCGCCTCATCGCGGCGGCCTTGCGCACAGGCGAGGCCATTCAGAACTGACACGCGCACTCCTTATCACCGTTGCTTACTTCTGCATGATGCAGACGCCATCCCGCAGCACCAGACGCGTTTGAGTCAGGGCATGGATGGCGGTCAGCGGATCGCCGTCCACCACCAACACGTCGGCCAGCTTGCCCGGCTCCAGCGTGCCCAGCTCGCGGCCCAGGCCACAGACGATCGCGGCGTTCTTGGTGGCCGCGACGATGATCTGCATCGGCGTCATACCCGCCTCGGCCATCAGGCCTATCTCGGTCACCGGCATGCCCAGGTCGAACGTCGCGGCGTAGCCCGCATAGTCGGTGCCGAGCGCGACCTGGCCCCCGGCCTTTACAAAACGACCCAGGTTGGTGACCGGCTGTTTGCCGGGCAGGCCCACGCGCTGCCACAGCTCCAGCGTCGGCACCCAGTACGTGCCGGTCGCCACCATGCGGCCAATCAGCGCGTCTGACACCCGGTCCTCGACCATGTGCGCGATATCGTCCACGCCGGCGTCGAGGGCGCGGGCCAGATCCTCCGTCCGCAGCACGTGCGCCGAGACGTAGGCGCCGCGGGCGTGCGCGGCCTGGACGATGGCGGCCGCTTCCTCGGGGGAGAGGATCGGGATCTGCCGGCCGAAGGAGCCGCCCGAATCGATAGCGATCTTGATGATGTCCGCGCCGGCGTCCAGCAGCCGGTTGGTCTGCGCGATCGCATCCTGGGGCGAGGTCACGGCCAGGCCTGCCATGCCCCAGGGTACCATCGGGTAGCCGCCCGGCACGGTGACCAGCGGCCCGGCCGCCACCAGCCGCGCGTTGGCGGGATCGGCCCGCAGTGCGTCACGACGGACGAACGCGTCGTCCCAGGGCGCTACCCCCAGGTCGCGCACGGTGGTCACGCCCGCCTGCGCCCACGCCTTCAGATTCGCCGCGTTGTAGCCAGCATGCACGTGCGCGTTGATGAAGCCAGGCAGGATCGTGGCGCCGGAGACGTCAATCACCCGCGCGCCGGGAGGCAGGGTCGCGTCGGTCCGCGCACCACCGGTCAGGATGCGCTTGCCGCGGATCACCAGCAAGGCATCGGCGATCGGGGGGCCGCCGTTGCCGTCAATCAATGTGCCGCCGGAGAGGACCAGGATCGGCTCATCGGCCGCGCCGGTCGGCGGGATCGCGACGGGTGTAGGGGATGGCGCTATCGGCGTCGAAGGGAGTCCCGTGCATGAAGTGGCCAGCAAGAGCAGAACGAGCAGACCTGCGCCTGGGCCGCGGCGCCGCCTGCTGAGGAACGCCAGCCCCAGCCAGACCACCGGCACGGCCGCGTATGCCAGGCCGAGCAACCCCGCCATCAGCGCCTGCCTGGGCGTCGCCCAGCCGGAGGTGAGCGCGGCGTAGAACGCGTAGGCGCCCAACGGGAGATACAGCAGCACGCCACTGATCAGCCCCGGCGCGTACCGCCGCGCGCGGCGCGCGCCCCCGATATGCGTCAGCCCGTTGACGACCAGCAGGGCCGCGATCGAAAGGCCCAAGACCGGCGCGGCCGGGCCGATGACGACCGCCAGCACACACAACAGCAGAAACGCGCCGTTGACGACGACCGCAAACAGCGTCGTGACCGCGGGAGCGAAGCGCGGGGCCATGCGCCGCATGAACATGGGGAAGCCGCCGGGCCAGGCGTACTCCTCGAGCACGTGCAGCATGGCCGCGGCAAGAATGGCGAAGAATATCCAATTCACGGTTCTGCCCTCCTATCCTCCCCGCGCGGCTTGCGCCTGCCGTACGATCTCGCGGATTTGCGCCAGGTGGCTCTCCTCGTGCATCAGGCCTAGGACAAAGCGGCCGATCGCGTTCACCGTCGGCCCGTCCGTCCACCCCTGGTACGCGTTGTCCAGGTGCGTCGCGTCGGGCCACATGCCTAGGCTCGCCAGTCGCATGCGCCGACTCTCCTCCAACCGCTGTCGGCAACCTGCAATCGTCCGCATCTGCATCCAGGGCGTTTCGTACCGCGACCGGCCGTGGTAAGTCACCCCGCGCGCCAGCTCTGCGGCGACCGCGGCGGACTCCTCGGATGAGGCAGTGTTGTGGACGATGACATGCCCGAGGGTCCAGGCCATGTGCACCTCTTCTGGCGTCGCGGCGTAGGGATCGTCGGCACGGGGATCCACCGGCACGAAGGTCACATTAGCGTCGGTACACCCCGCGATCAGTGCCAGGGTCGTGTGAATCATCTCGTCGGTCAGCGTGACCAGATCGTCCTTTCTCAGACCGGCGACCAGCTCGGCATAGGTGATCTGCTTGTCGTGGAATGCCTGGAAGTTCAACATACTTCTCTCCTCCGCCTATATGGATTGTTGCCCTCACCACACTCCTGGCAGGAAACGATAGCGCACGCGGCCGGCATACTCGCTGTAACCGGCCAGCCCAGCGAACAGCACCCGCTCCTCATTGCGCGTGCGATAGGCGAGCAGCCCGATCCACAGCAGCATGGGCACGATGGCGGGCCACGAGCCGAAGACCAGGCCGCTGCTCAGCCCCATCAGCACCCCGCCGGCGTAGTTGGGATGGCGGATCAGCGCGTACGGGCCGGTCGTCGCCACGCGCTGGCCGCGCTCCCCCTGGATCCGGATGCGCGCCGAGAGGTACTCGTTGTGCCTCAGCGCCCAGACCACCAAGCCCAGGCCGGCGAGCATTACGATGACCCCGACCGCCTGCAGCCAGAGCGGGAACCCCGCGCTCCAGTGGAAACGGCCCAGGTCAAGCGACACGATCAGGACGTGTGCGATCCAGGCGACCGTCGCGCCGGCGTTGTAGACCGGTTCCGGCCTGGCGCCTGGGCCGGGCTTGAGCCGCTCCCGCGCCACCTCTTCCGACATCGTCACCACGCACGCCGCGGTGAAGAGCACGCGCAGCGCCACGATTGGCGAGCCAATCGGAGCCAGACCGAAGGCAGGTTGGGCGTGCCAGCGATGAGAAACATCGCCGCTCCGGCCAGAACCAGGAACGCGGTCCCGGCGACGAAGGTGACCAGCCGCATCATACACGCCTCCCCTTGAAAGCCTTCTCACCCTGTTGCCTGTCCAAGCCGGTAATGCGCGATGCGAATCACCCTGGCGAAGAAGGGGATATGCATCACGAGCCGATAGACGCCCAGGCGCGGCTCCGGCTGGTCATTGTAGTAGCACTGGTCGAGCAGGCGGACGCCGGGCGCCCACGCCTCCACGGCGTGATCGTCCTGCAATCCCCAATACACCGGGGGCACATCTGGCGGATGCGGATGCAAGCGGACCACCACCGGCGAGTACACGTCGAAGATCAGTTCTGCGCCGGGGAAGCGCCCGACGAGCGCGCGCACCAGCTCCTTTACCCTGGCCTGTTCAAGGTAATACAGGACGCCCTCGGCCAGGAAGAGGAAATGCCTGCCCGCCTGACTGCCCAGGGCATCCATCCACGAGAAATCGAGCATCGAACACCCGATGAAATGACTGCGCGGCGTCTCATCGAGCAACTCTTTCCGCAGTTCGATGACCTCCGGCAGGTCGAGGCCGTACCACTCTACCTGCCCGTTGTCGAGCCGCTCGAAGCGGGTATCGAGTCCGCAGCCCAGGTCAACGATCACCCCGTCGGGGTGCTCCGCCAGGAATGCCCGCGCCAGCCGGTCGAACTCCCGCATGCGCAGCAGGAAACTGACCTGATCGCCCACCTTCCTCGATCTGACGAGGGAGAAGTCATAGTCGAGCCGGCCGACTACTTCCAGCGCCTGGGGATCGCGCACAATGGCGTCGGGGCGCCGGCTTTCCATTGCCCGGACATACAATGGTATCAGCAACGTCCGGGAGACGGCGTTCAGGTTGCGGACGGTATGTTGCGCGGGCATTTTGACCTCCGCTTTACCTGCGCCCAAAAGGCCTTTTCACCCTGCGGCCCTGCCAAGTTGATAATGGTAGACACGCATCACCCTGGCCAGGAGCGGAATGCGCCGCATCCACCGAATGTGATCCAGCCGCGGCTCAGGCCGGTCGAAGTACCCCCACTCATCGAGCAGGCGGATACCGGCGCCCCACTTTTCGATCTCCTGGCCGCGGCTCAGCCCCCAGTGGTAGCGGACGCCGAACTTACTGATAGCCATACGAAGGTTGTTGGCCCGGACAAGAAACGGCGAAAAGGCATCGAAGATCAGCTCCGCGCCTGGGAAACGGTCGCGCAGCATCAGCACCAACGACTTGACCTGGGCCTCCTCGAAATACATCAAAACACCTTCGGCCAGAAACAGGAATGGGCGCTGCCGATGCACACTGACTTTGTCCAGCCAGGCGCTGTCGAACGCCGAACCGGCCAGCAGGTGATAACGCTCTCTTTCGTCGCCGATGAACTTCCGGCGCTGCTCGATGACCTCCGGCAAATCCAGGTCGTACCACTCGACCTTGCCGTTGTCCACACGTTCGAAGCGCGCATCGAGACCGCAGCCGATGTGCACCACAACCGCATCCGGGCGGCGGGTCAGGAAATCCCACACCTGGCGGTCGAATTCCCGGTTGCGCAGGATCACCCCTACCTTGTCATCCTCGTCCATCTTGACCTGTCTGATCCGGTCGAAGTCGTGACTCATCGTCGTGACCAGCGCCACGGCTTTCTCGTCTTTGATCAGCGCATCGGGGCGCTGCGATTCCATCGCCCGGATGTAGAGCGTGATGAGCAGCGTCTCAGCCACACCGCTCAGACCCTGGTGAGCCGTTTCAGTCATGTTGGCCTCCTTTGAGTGCATCCTGCTTCTGCTACACCCCCGGCAACAGACGGTAGCGCACCTGCCGCGCGTAGTTAGCACAGCCGGTCAGTTCCATAGTCGCATTTCCTTACCAGACAGCCTTCAACACCCGCAGCGCGCGCAGTGTCACCCACGGGTTGGGCTGCTTCTTCGGCCCGAAGTCGCACCAGGTCTTGCCGGCGTAGTCGTATTCCAGCCACCAGCGGCCGGCCGCGTCTTGCTTCCCCCGGATCAGGTCGAGCGCGGCTGCCAGGCGGGGATCGCGGCCGAGGCCGAGCGCAACCAGCGCGTCGACGTTCTGCAACAGGTCGGTGACGTAGAAGACGGGGAAGCCGAACTTCCACCAATTGCTGCTCGGCTTGTCGTTGTAGCCGTTGGGATACTCAGCCAGTGCGGGGTCGGTGCCCAGCAGAAAGGCAACGCCGTGCGCGATCGCACGTTCCATGATGGGTGTTCGTCGGTCGGCCGGCCAGCGGCCCAGCGCCAGCAGCACCTTGACCGCGCCCCAGGCGCACGGCAGTTTGTTGTTGGCCCCGCAGGCGAAGCCCGGCCCGCACTTGCCCGCGTAGTAGCGGACGGCCGCATGACGCTCTGCGCGCGGCGCGACACCCTCGCCGGTGACACTGCGCGCCAGCCAGTCGAACGCCTTCTCCAGGCGGGGATCACGGCAGCCCAGCTCGAGCAAGGCCCAGCACAACTGACCCTGCAGGCAGTCAACCGTGCCGGAAGGCGCGCCCGACATCGAGAACTGGCCGCCCTGAGTCAGCGCATGAGCCAGGAGATAGCCGCACGCCCGGCCGACGCGCTCATCTTCGCTGATCGAGGCGCCCAGTTGCGCCAGCAGAATCGCCGACCAGACGGTGGCGCGATACGTGGGCAGGTAGCCGGGGCCGGGCTTCACCCAAAAGCCCGCCTCGTTCATCTGCGCCAGGATGGTCGCAATCGGCCCGACGCGGTGCGCCAGCCGGCGGGCGGCCGCGATGCGCGGATCATCGGGCGCGAGGTCAGACAAGTCGCGCAGCGCCAGGTAACGCACGCCGGGTGTGCTCTCATCCAGGAGCCAGGGGAGAGGATCGGCTTTGAGTTGGGTTTGCCAGGACATCATTTACTTCTCGCTCGGCCGATGAATTCAGCGGCCTTCCCCTTGTGTGTTCCGCGCCTTCAGCCGCCAACCTCCCGGGCGACCGCCACGACCAGCAAGAGCAAGCCCGCGAGCCAATACGCCAGATCCTCGGCGGTGGGCTTGCGCCGGTCGATGATGCGCCGCGGGGCCGACCACAAGCCGGCCTGCGTCCAGACGGCCCATTCGCGCGAGGCCTCATAGCCCAGCGTGTACGCCAGCAGCTCACTGAAGCCGGTGCGCGTCCAGAGCACTTGCAGCGAGAAGGGCACGGGTGTTCCGGCGAATACAAATGAGTTCGTCCCCAGCAGCAAGCCATAGATCAGCCAGAAGACCGGCAGAATGTATAGCCCGCCTGCGCACCTGCCTACCCGGAACAGATTCATGAGCTGCACCCCAAGGAAGCCCACCACCAGGTTCGCCAGGAACACCTTCCAGAAAGTGAACTGGCCCACCGTGGTCGAGAAACGCGCCGTGAAAAAAGGTCGCAATAGACCATCCGGTAACAAGTGCGCGCTCACGAACCAGACGCTGTACATCAACAGCGTGAGCGCAAGGACCAGGCCCAGGAACCTCGCCAAGCGCTTCATGTACCTCTTCCCGTGCGCAGCCTGGGGATGATGAACGGCACGCCGCGGCGATAGGCCTGGTATTCCTCGCCGAAGCGCGCGACCATCTCCTTTTCTTCGACCAGTCGGATGTAGGTCAGCAGCGCGACCGCGCCCAGCAGCCAGAGCAGCCCTGCGCCCGGCGACCCGGCGATCACGCTGACGCCCAGGTAGGCCACGATGGCGCCTAGGGCCATCGGGTTGCGGCAGTAGGAGTAAGGGGGACAGATGAGCAGCTTCTGGGTCGCCATGACCGGTACCGGCGTGCCCCGGCCCAGAGTGAACTGGACGTAGTTCGTCCACACGCCCAGCAGCCAGCCGGCCAGTACCAACAGTCCGCCGGCAATGGCATTCACCGGCGGGTAGCGCAGCGCCGGCCAGTCTAGCGCGCGATCCAGCCGTCCGCCCAGGCGGACGAGGGCCCACGGCAGGATGACCAGGAAAACCACGCCCGCGGCCGCGAGCAGCGCCGCCCGCTGCTTGGGACTGTATTCATGGCTGGCTTGCTTGAGGAGTCGCTCTCGCATGGATCACCGCCTTTCAGCCCAGCGGCAGCGCCTGGCTGATGAACACGGAGAGAATGGTGTTGAGCACAATTGCCGCTTGGTGAAGTGATCGGCCTGTATGTGCGTGGACATGGTTCTCTGCTCCTTGTGTCAGGTCACCGGCAGCACTACGGCGCCGGGTTGAGCAAGCGCTACCGGTAGACCCAGGAATGCCCCATACCGTTCGGCCGCCGCACCGAGGGCCTGATTTTCAGTCGGGGTCAAGGGGCGAAACGGCGTCACCTCGATGATCACTGCGGCTTTCTTGAGAGTTCGCTTCCAAACCCCCGTGATCTTGCCGTCAACCACCAGGGTCGAGTTGAACATGCCGTTGTTGCCGGGGCAGACGCGTGGGGCGTGGGCGGGATCGAGCACGGCGCGGCGATCCCGATAGCCGAGCAGGTACTCGTCGAAACCGGGCAGCAAATGAACCGCTGGGGCGTCGCGGCTCAGCGCCGGCGTCTCACGCGGCAGCCAGTGAACCTGATCCCCGATGGTTGCGCGGGTCAGTGCTTGCCCGGCCGCGCCCAAGCCGGTCTTCACCTCCGCGGCGGTCAATCCCGACCAGTGCATCAGATCCTGGGCGGTGGCCGGGCCATGGCTGGTGAAGTAACGCGTCGTCCGTTCGGCCAACGCCTCCTCGC
>Ga0172371_10000839_pt1 | contig 48787 bp, 31 predicted proteins | sample Lak12m_FD_114543 | JGI IMG/M metagenome (GOLD analysis project Ga0172371, IMG submission 114543) | Freshwater microbial communities from Kabuno Bay, South-Kivu, Congo - kab_022012_12m | ecosystem: Environmental > Aquatic > Freshwater > Lake | place: Democratic Republic of the Congo: South-Kivu... | reverse complement strand
GCCACAAAGAGAGAGGCCAGAACAAGCGGCCAGCCCAGAAGCGCGCCCATTAGCGCCCCCAGCCGCACATCCCCTCCTCCGACCCAAACGCCACGTGATAAAAAATACTGCAAAGCAAAAAACCCGCCACCGACGACTAAACCAACTATTAAAAATATCCAAGAGAAACCAACTAATAAATTCAAGCAAAAAATAATCACTATTGACGGTATAGCCACCTCGTCAGGAATAGTCATGTACAGCCAATCAGAAACGAAAAGTATGATTAAAACGGCAATCGCTAAAAAGTCACGGAATAATAAAATCGATAAGCGGTAATCGGTAAGCGGTAATCGGTAATTATTTACTTCTATAACGTAAGCCAAGACAAATAACAATCCCGTCGCCAGTTCCACTATGGGATATTGCCAGGAAATTTTTTTGTTGCAATAGCGGCAACGGCCCAAAAGTAAAATAAAACTTAAAATCGGGATCAAGTCCTTCGCGGCCAAGACATGCTGGCAGTGCGGGCACTTTGATCGGCCCATAATGATGGACTCATTGCTGTGCAGTCGGTAAATGGCGGCATTTAAGAAGCTGCCGATGATTAAGCCAAAGAGGAAAATAAATAAAATTAACATGTTATTTTTTGTCATCCCGAGGGAGGCCGTAATCGGCGACCGTGGGGATCCCGTATTTTTGCCACGGGATTGCCACGGTCGCTTCGCTCCCTCGCAATGACATTTTTTAGTTATCTCTTCACCCCCTCCTTGGTCAGAATATACTTGCCCGGCCCTAAGCCCCCAATACCGGCCTCAAGAGAAAAAACAATTTGAAAATCGTCAGTTGATAAGTTGCCGACTGTGTAGCGGTAATCGCCGGAATTGATCGGGTCGTTGATATTATCAATGGTGGCATGGCCGACTTTCTGGCTCAGGCAATCGCTTAGGGTTCTGCCAACATCGCAACCGGGAATGACATAAGTGCCGTTTTTAAAATAATAGGTGCTTAAAATATTCTGCCAGATCTTAAGGTCTGCCAGGCGCTGGTAGTCGCGAATCTGCGCAGAAGCCAGATAAATCCAAAAACCCAAGACCACCACCAGGATGGTAAAAATTACCGCATAAAGAGTGATTTTAAACTTGGTCTGACGAAGCATAGTTGGCTACATTATATCATAAAATAAACCAAAACAAAACCTCCTGAAGTCAGTACTTAAACTTCAGGAGGTTAAAACTAACCTCATCTATTAAGGATTACATTTGCCACCACCAGCACCGGTTGTCGGAGCAACGGCCACATAACCTCTAAAGCCTTGCGAATCAGCACAATAAATATCACCACCTCGACTCCCTGGATTACCAGTGGTACAGGCATCAGACCAAAAAGCCACATTAGTATAAGGAGTGCCATCAGTATTATGTGTCTCATTCCAAGCAGCAGTAGCACAAGGAACGACACCCAACTTAGTTTGGATTAAGGGAATATCAATATTAGCATCCCAAGGTGTTGTTCCATCGCTATTAACATCACTAGCACGATCCAACTCTAACTGGGTTGAGGCGGTGGTAATATTTGATGAAACTTTGGCATCATTGGCTTTTTGCCTGGCATCGCTTAAATAAACGATGGCAATGGAAGACAAAATACCGATAATGGCGATGACCACCAATAATTCAATTAAGGTAAAACCTTTCTTATTCATAAATTTCGCTTAATTTATTAAATTTCTATTCTTTCCCACTCGCGAGTGGATAAAAAAGGAAAGAAGATCTTGGCCAAACTGCGAGCGACCTTTAGTAAGCTTGTCCACAGACCTATACTAAGTAATTGTAGCATGGAATCATGAAAACATTAAATCATGAAAACATTAAAACATTAAATCATTAAAACATTAAAACATGGAACAGAAGATATAATAATCAAGATACAATAATCAAAAAATTATGAAGGGCTAGATGGCGGAGGAGAGCTGCCACATCGGCAGGATGACTGCGGCCACAAACAAGCCCACTGCCACGCCTAAAATAATCATAATCACCGGCTCAATGATATTAGACAGATTCCTGACGGTGTTATCTATCTCGCGGGCATAAAATTCTGCAATCTTCCCCAAAATCTCCTCTAACTTGCCCGACTCTTCGCCAACACTGATCATTTGCGTTACCACTAGCGGTATGAATGGGCCTGACAGACCTTCCGAAATCGGATTGCCCTCATCAACGGTTTTGGCGGCCTCCACCAGAATCTGCTCATAGACGACATTATCCACCACTTCCTCCACCACCTCCAAAGCCACAGCAATGGGCACGCCGCCCTTGATCAAGGTGGCAAAGCTCAGGCAGATGCGGACCACATAAATATCCTGATAAATCTTGCCAAAAATCGGCAATTGCAATTTCAGCTTATCAACTATGGCTCGGCCCTGAGGCGTCCTGGTCCAATACACCCAAAAGACAATAGCCACCGCAACCAAGATCAATATCAGCCACCAAAAATATCTGACAAAATTTGAAATATCAATCAAGATAATGGTGATTAACGGCAGGGGCGTGCCTGAGGCAATCAAAATGGCAGTAATATTAGGAATGACAAAGGCCACAACAATAAAAGCAACCACTACCAGCACCACCATAATAAAGGCCGGATAAATCATTGCGCCGCGAATTTTTGCTGTCAGATCATAGTCCTTTTCCCGCTGATCAGCCAGATAATTCATCACCTCAGACAGGCGGCCGGAGGTCTCGCCCGAGAGGACAATTTTGATATAAAATTTAGAGAAGACATCAGGATAAAATTCCATGGCGGAGGATAGCATGCTGCCGCCGTCAACCTCATCAGCCACGCCGGAAATGATATTGCGGAAATACTCGTTCTTGGTCTGGCGCACCAAAATACGCAAGGCCCGCACCAGGGGCATGTTGGAATCAAGCATCACTGCCAATTGGCGGAAAAACACCACCATGTCTTTGCCCGAAACGCGATTGAGCAAAAAAGAATTCAACAGATAAACATAATAATTGCGCGGTTTCTGGCTGATGTCTAAAATCGCCAATTTTCTGGATAACAAAATCGATGCCGCCGCTTCCTGATTGGCGGCATCAATTGTTCCTTCGATATTCTCGCCGGACTTGTTCCTGGCTTTGTAATAATAAACTGCCATGATTTAAATGGATTAACGCAATAAATTCTCTAACAATCTGGGGTCAACAGTATAGGCCAGGGCATCTTCGCGGGAAATATCTCCGGACTTAACTGCCTCAGCCAGGGCCTGATTGAAAGAAATCATCCCCTCCCGCCTAGAGGTCTGAATCAAATTATCCAACTGGCTGACCGAGCCGCGAGATATGATCGAGCGGGCTGAATCGTTGACCAGCAAAAGCTCGAACACGGCCTTGGAACCGCCGCCGATGCGGGGAAAGATTTTCTGGCAAATGACGGCCCGAAGCGCGCTGGCTAATAAATCCCGAATGCGCTCCTGATCAAAACTGGTATAATAATCCAAAATCGAAGAAATGGTCTTGGCGGCCGAATCCGCCGAGGTGGTGGTAAGAACAAGAGAATTGCCACTGGCGATTTCCAAAACCCGAGGAATGATTTCCGGCTCGGACATCTGCTCCAAAAACAGCACGTTACCGTCTTCCTCCTGAAAATACTTGAGAGCATCGACGTAGGAATTGGTGTCGCGACCCACTTCCCTCTGTTCAATCACGCTCAAGTTATTGGTAAAAACATATTCAATCGGATCCTCAATGGTCATGATATATTCCTTACGCGTGCGATTGATCTCCTCGATCATGGCCGCGGCTGTGGTGGAACGACCCGAGCCGAACGGTCCGGAAATAATAATCAATCCATGACGCGACTCGGCCAGGCGTTTGATCTGGCCGTCAATGGCTAATTCGGCCAGAGTGGGAATCTTGGCTGAAACATAACGCAAAGTGGCCGACAGAAAACCTCGCTGATGGAAGATGTTGATTTTAAATCGAAGATTCTTGTCAAAATTATAAGAAAAAATAATTTCTTTCTCTTTGTCCAAAACCTGCTTTTGTTCCGGCGAAAGTAAATCCACTACCATCTTTTCCAGAAAATCAGCATTGATGACGCCATAATTCTCCAGGTATCTTAAATCCTGGCCAATGCGCAAAATCGGATAATTGCCAACAGACAGGTGCAGATCCGAGGCGCCCAGCTTTACCCCCTCCATTAAGACATTTTTGATAAATAAACTCTGGCTAGTATCCATAACATTATAAAATATCAAATGTCGTATCGAATGTCATCCCGAGCGAAGCCGCGAAGCGGCGTAGCGTGGGGATCCCGTATTTTTGCCACGGGATTGCTTCGTCGCTTCACTCCTCGCAATGACAATTAATATACTAACCCACAAGCTTCTTGATCTTCTCCACCACTTCCGAGGGCATGAAATGGGCTTTGATCAAATAATCATTGGCACCCAGCTTCAAGCCCTTTTCCACATCGGCCTTCTGGCTCAAATTGGTTAAAAGCAGTACTGGCGTGTCCTTGGTCTTGCCCCCAGAACGCAACTCCTTGAGGATGTCAAAACCGCTCAATTTCGGCAAAACCAAATCTAACAAGACCACATCGGCCTCGCCCTTCTTGGCCATCTCCAGTCCCTTTTCGCCATCATAAGCCACAGCGACTTTAAAACCCTCCAGAGTAAATTTAGTCTTATACAAATCAGCCAAAAAAACGTCATCCTCGACAATTAAAATGCTAATGGGTTTGGGTTTGGGCATAATATTATTTTAAATTACAATGACCAATTCATAATGACCAATGACCATTTTAATTATTATTTTATTTTTGGTCATTGTTAATTGGTCATTGGTGATTGAAACTTTAAAGTTGTGTCACGCGCATCACCTCATCCACAGTGGTCTCGGCTTTGAGCGCCTTGACCAGGCCATCCTGCATCAGGGTGATGAACTTTTGCTTGGCTAATTGACTGGTAACTGTCTGCGAATCGAACTGCTCCTTGGCAATAATGTCTTTCATCTCCTGGCCAACCTCAAATAACTCGCTAATGACTGTCCGGCCGACATAGCCGCTATTGCCGCAGGTCTTGCAACCAATACCATGGTAGAATTTAATCTCTGGCATTTTACCCTCCCAATATTCTTCAGGGATGTGCATAAGTTCTTCCTTAATCTTATCAAGTAAGGCGGGGGGCAGAATTTGCTCTTTCCTGCAATCCGGGCATAAGCTCCTTACCAGGCGTTGCGCCATCACCAGATTCATAGTAGAGGCCAGAAGAAACGGCTCGGCCTTAAGATCAATCATGCGGGGAATCGCTCCCCAGGCATTATTGGTATGCAGAGTGGAGAAAACCAGATGCCCGGTCAGACCCGCATGGATTACCAGCTCGGTCGTCTCCCGATCGCGGATTTCTCCCACCATGATGATATTGGGATCCTGGCGCAAGATCGAGCGCAAGCCCTCGGCAAAAGTAAACCCCACCTCGGGATTGATCTGCGACTGATTGACGCCTTCAATTGAATACTCAATCGGATCTTCCAGGGTGGTGATATTAACTTCCTCGCTTCTGATGATATTTAAAATGGAATAGAGGGTGGTAGTTTTACCTGAACCGGTCGGTCCAGTCAGCAAAACAATGCCGAAAGGCCGAGTGATATTGCGTTTGATGATGACAATATGATAAGGCGAAAATCCCAACTGTTCCAGAGTGGGGATACCGGCTGAAGTGTCTAAGACGCGAATAACGACTTTTTCGGCATTGAGCATGGGCAAGATCGAGACGCGCAAGTCCACATCTATGCCATCCATGGTTAATCTAATTCTGCCATCCTGGGGAATCCTGGTTTCGTCCAGGCGCAGATTGGCCATGACCTTAATGCGGGAGACGACTGCATTATGCAAATATGAGGGCAGGGTCAGAGAAGTATGCAAAATGCCGTCCACACGATAGCGCACCATGCTTTCAGCCCGGCCTGGCTCAATATGGATGTCTGAGGCCTTACCCTCGATGGCATGTCGAATGATCACAGAGACAATCTTAGCCACCGGCGCCGATCTGACGCTTTCGCTGAACTGTTCGGCGGGTGTGGAAGCGGTCGCCTCTTCCCTGACCGCGAATTTCTCTTCGGCCAGTTCCAGAGCTGAGGTCAGTTCCTTGGTATAACCAACCGATCCCCTGGAGAGACGCCGGAAATCATTTATGGAAATCGCGTAATAAGTCACCTGCCAATGATTATCCTTGGCCAGAAAATCAACGGCCTCATGAGCAAGAAAATTACCGGGATCCACCAGGCCGACCTTGACCCGATTATCCTGGGAGTCAAAAATCAGCATCTGGTAATTTTCCATCACCTTGGGCGGCAATAAATTCAAAACGGCCGGGGCCACAACCTGGCCAGAGAGATCAGCCACCGGCAAATTAAAAATCTTGCCTTTGATGGCGGCAAAATCTTTGTCCGAAAAAATTTTTTCGTCAACAAATACCTCCTCCAGGGTTTTGCCAGATCGCTCGGCCTTGACCACGATATCATTCAACCTGGCCTCGTCAATCAGATTCTGCGACAAGAGATAAGTTTTGACCTTTTGCACATACGGAGATTCAGCCATAAAAATCTATCATTAATACTACATTTAATAAAAATTAAAACACTGGTGCACAATCAGGCGGCGTTAGCGGCATGACCAAAGCTGTTGATGAGCCCTTGCGGCTGAAGGGATCGCCGCGATCAGCGCTCAGACCGACAGAAGCAATCGGCCACTGACCGCAACTTTTCAGCCCGCCAACCGCTTTCAAAGTCGCCTGGCTGACAACCTTAAACTGCCCCAGCCCGGAATTAAAGGTTGGTAAGGGCTTGCTACCGCTTAATAGGAAATAATACATAAGATAGGCAATGCCCAAAAGAATCAAAATAGCCACAATAAAACTGAATCTGGGAGTTTGGCGATTTTTTCCATCCATAATCAGGATTTATTATAATAATAAACGACTAAATTCAAATCATAAGTTGGAGAGGTATTGGCAAAATTAAGCGAGTAAGTGTCAAGCATCATCACTGATGATTCCAGAAGCTTTATCAGTTCTTTAAGCTGCGTATAGCCGCCGCCCGTGACCTGCAAATGGATCGAGATCCGGCCCAGATCATCCGGCTTGGCCTTATTGGCACTGGCCTTGGCCTCGTTAAAATCAATATTATTAACAATGAAACCGGCGTGATTAGCCAAGGAGGTGAGCTGTTCAACAATTGAAGAAAAATCCGGCTTTTGCGGCAAGGCCATGTCTAGTAAACGTTCATCCTGCGGGGTCAATTGATAAAGCTGGCTGGAATAGCTCTTGGCATTGGACAATTCGGTCTCGGCCAGGGCAATATCACTATCCAAGCCACCCAACAAATCCCAATTCTGCCGATAAACCGTCAGGGGATTTTTAATAATTAAGAAATAACCCAACAACAAGACAATGATGGCAAGACCTAACAGTATCGGCCGGCGAAACCGATTAAAGAATATTCTGGTCATTTGACTGATGTAGTTTCTCTCCATAATTATTAATTGTTTTTTATCCCTATCTGTTATTTGATCTGTTTAAATACCTGATCATTAAGAACTAGACGCAATTGAAAGCTCACGCCCAGGACACCGATCTTGTCCGCAGAATAAAGCTGGGCATTGGTAACCCTGGCATCCTTGACAAACTCCGAGGCATCACGAAGCACTGCCAACTCCTGGGACAAGAGGTGGTAGTTATCAGCCACCCCAGGCAAAGTCAGAGTACCCGAGGTATCTGCTGTCAGATTGGTAAAATATATGCCATCAAGAGTATATTTCTCCAACAGGCCGAAAAATTTACTCCAGAAAATTTTTTCATCTAAGATATTTTTGATTGCGGCTACTCGATCAGCCAGGGAATTGTTTTCTTTCTCCCGAACAATATAATCGCCAATCTGCTTGGTCAGCCCATCCAGCTCGGCCTGTCTATCAATTAGTGTCTTTTCTATATCGCGCTCCAGGAAAAACAATGTTCCATAGCCAGCGCCTACCACCAGAACGCAAATTACCACCGTCAAAACAATGGCCGCGATCTCACCACCAAATCTGCCCGTGGTTTCTCCTAATAATTCTTGGGGTATTAAGTTGACATTAAAGCCAAAGGGCTTAAACTTGGGTGCCAAATGAAATGAGCCAGGTTTTTCCTCGGTCTTAATCGGCTTCGGACTGACTGCCGGTTGCGGCCGAACTAGTTCGGCTTTTTTGAGTTCTGGTCGGGCTGAAGGAGTGGCAGAAGGTGCGATTGCCTTATCTGCCTGTGCCAGGCGCCAATCCTCTTTTTTTCTGGCACGAAAACAGAAAAGGTTAGCCAAAATCGCCCACCAGCTGTCAGTGCTTTCGGCCGGCTTAACCGCCATCGGCATAATTTTTGCAGGTGGTACGGTCTGAGCCAGGGGTTTGGCCACAGCAGGAGTGAGGACAGGAGCCGGCCGCAACTCCTCCTTAATTTCTACCGGGCGACTAGGGAGAATATTTGTGTTTGGAGTGAAAGTAGAGGGCTTACTGGTAGTAACAGTTGGTGCGCCGAACATATTTTTCAACCAGCCGCTCCCCTGCCTGATGCGATGCTGGCTCTGAGTCAAATTGGGCTTGACCGGCTGCTGCAACTCCACGACAAAACGATGCGGCTGGCTTTTGACCTTGGCCTGCTCTTTTTCTTCCTTGCCCCGTAATTCTGGTGGCAATAAATTAGGATCCATATGTTAAGGAAATATCAAATATCCAATGTCAAATGTCATTGCGAGGGAGTGAAGCGACCGTGGCAATCCCGTGGCAAAAACACGGGATCCCCACGGTCAGCCGATTACGGCTTCCCTCGGGATGACATTTGAATTAAAAAATTGATTAGAAATTAGAAATTTGACATTAGACATTATAATTTTACTCTATCTCCCTCATGGCCAAGCCGACGGCCACAGCAAATCTCGCTCCCACCCGATCCAGGATCGGCTTGAGGTCGGTGGGGAAAACTACGCGACTAAAAGGGTCGCCGATAACCACATTGACATTAAAAATATTAGCCAGATAGCCGGTCAAATGCCCTAAGAGCGACGAGCCGCCAGTCAGGATGATTTTTTCTATCTTATCGGTGTGGCTGTCATTATACAAGCCAATGGTATAGCGGATCTCGTTTAAAATCGGAGCAAAAGCCTGTAGGACTGTCTGCGGCAGGGAATTCTCTGAGGTCTCGACATCCAGCGACAAATCCTGCTTGAATTGCTCAGCTCGGTCAAGATTGACATTTAGGGCGGAGGAAACCGCCTTGGTGATTGACTGACCGCCAAGCTCAATAGAACGGGTCAGCACTGGCACGCCGTCTTTGACCACGGTCAAACTGGTGGTGGCCGCGCCCGAGTCAATGATCATGGCGGTGGATTTGTCGGCGCCGATAAGAGAGCGGATCAAGGCGAAACTTTCTGTTTCCAAACTAAGCAAACTCAAATTTGCTTTATTGAAAATATCAATGTATTTCTTGATCAGATTCTTGCTGGCGGCTGTGAGCAATACACGCACGTTCTTTTTGGGCTTGGAGAAGATCCTTTTGAAGGGATTTGCGGCCTGGGTTAAGGTGCTGTCTAAACTTGCCCCCTCCTTGTCACCACCGCTTTCAAACTCCTCAATAATCTTCCAGTCCAAAATCATTTCCTCCAGCGGCAGGGGGATGATTTTTTTGGCCTCCCAGCTGACCGCCGCAGCCAGCTCTTTTCTCTTCAAATTCGGCAAGGTCAGGATGGAAGAGAAGACAGCAAAATTAGGCAAGGCGGCAATGGCCTTGGTGGAAGTGGTTTTGGATTTCTTCAGGATATCCTTGAGTACCAACGCGGCCTCGCTGGCATCGCTGATTAGTCCGGTCTCGCTGATGTGCGCCGGGCTTTTCTCGGTAAAGCCATAGGTCACCAGCCGCGGCCGTCCCTTGAAATTCATCAGCTCCACCACCTTGATTGATGATGAGCCCAGATCAACTCCTAAATAATTATATTTTTTAGCCATAATTGTAAATTTTGACAAAAACTAATTATCAATTATCAATAAGTGAAATCCCTAATCACTGGCATGGCCTCAAGGAAGGCCTTGAGTCCTGGCGGCGGATTGGCAATCAGCCGTCCGTCATAGATGAAATTCTCCGAGCCCTGGAGAGCTCTGGCATAACTACGTTCCAGGTCAAAGGCCTTGGCTACCACCAGACCATAGACGGTTAACGGGTTAACATAGGCACCAGAGAAAAATACGCCATAACCGGTTTGCTTGAACTTGGGATATTCAACCGAGCTGCTACAAGGGGTATCGTCAAGATGAAGGCAACTTGCTCCATCCTGACCCAAAACCAGGAAAGCGCCAACAACCTTCTGCACTCCACCGGCAATAATGACATCGCCCTTGACGATCCAGGCAATCGAAGCCAGACGTTTCAAATCTGAGCCGGAAACAGGATTGGTATCATAATTAATATCGCCCATGATGACTAAATCTCCATTCACAATAACCACGCCGTTACCTCTCTGACCCGCGCCATTTGGAATCGTGCCACCGCTCAAAGTCAAAGTACCATTAACTACATAGACCTGATTATTAAGCGGATTAGTGAAATCCGGGGCGCCAGAAACAATTACATTGCCGTACTTGTTATAATTCTTACCATTTAAAGTTTTAACTGATGTGGATAAGCCGTATACATCCAACTTGCCCAGAGCATTCTTGTAGGTCTGGCCAGAATCGCCACTCTGGGGAAAGGGAATACTGACATCGCTAATCAAATTTAAAGGCAGTCCGCCCACCTGGCAATTATTGGAATTGAAATTAAAAATATTTTTGGCAAAAATGCAATAACTGGCATTAACTCCTGAAACCGCTGTCTTCTGCCTAATGGCATTCCCGCTAAAGACCGAGCCGTATTGCGTCTGCAGCCACGGATAGACAATACCGCCGCCGCCGAAAGGCGGATTAAACTGGATCCAACCCGCGCCTTCAGCCGTGCCATTGCCGTTCCAGGCCCAGCCCAGGAGCCCCCCATCGGTGCTGTCTTCGGCAGCACCATAATCCGAACAAGAGATGCAGGTCGAGCAGGTCACACGAAAAATAGTGCAATCCGGCTCGGGAGTGGCTTGCGAGCACACTCTTTGACAATTGCCGGAACAAGCGGAACAAATACTGCCGCTGCCGCCCAATGCTGGTTCGGCGCCAGGCAAATAATTACCATAATACTTCGGGGGAAATAGAGGATCAAATTGGGTATTGGTAAAACAAGTGCGGCAACTGTCAAAATTAGTTTCCGAATATGTCTGACAAGTGGTTCTTTGTGGTGGATCGGAATCATCGTAATTCCAGACATCGCAATGCGGCTGGCAATCGTAGCAGGCCTCACCCGCCTGATTGGGCCCAGTAGGACTACCTTCGCCCAAATGTATCCATCCCTCATTGCCTAAAATTAGCGCCCTGGCCCAGCCAGACATCTTGAAACTATCAGGATCTATCTTGGCAATATACTGGCCGCCTGGAGGCGGGCCGACATCATAGTCCGCGCCATTGCAAGTGCCCACTGGCGCATCACTGCAAATATTATCTGGATTGCAGGTCTGGCCAAAACATACCCAGCCGACATTGTCAGACCAGCCCCAGCCGGACAAATCACTGCCGGTAAGCGCCACGCCATAATCGCCGCCGCCGCTATTTCCATTACTGCTATTTAAAGAAATCCAACCGTAACCATCGCTCCAGACCCAACCAGTAATATTATAAGTTGCCGGCAGAGTATCGGCCTGGCTAAAACCGAAATGCCAAGTCAAAATCAGGGCAATAGCGACTATTGCCGTAAGTATTGTCAAGGAACCGTATTTTATGCATCGATGAATCATTAGGCATTATGATAAAATAGATTTAATCTGTTTCTATTTTTTACTAATCCAGTTGCCTCCAAATGTAGACACCTGATAAATTGCGACAACCGTAAAAATGACCGTTATTATAAATAATCGCACCAACATTTTCATTATGACTACTATCGCACGAAACACTTGATCGAGCGGTATTGCCCAACTTTATTATGCCATTAACCTCAAGTTTTGCGGTATTTCCATTATTACCACTGGAATTATTTAGAGTGGCAAACTGAGTATCACTATTATAAAACCTGAATTCCGAACTGTTCAATCTTAATGGAACATTAGTAGTGGCGTCATCACGATAAGCCGACAACCAGGCTACTCCATCCCCATCATCCAAAATACCAATATTGGCATTGGTCGCCGCGTGCACAAACAATTTGGCGATATTTCCATGCGAGTCCATCGGTAGGATGGTGGAGCCGATAAGGACATTACCCGCAGTGTTGATTGTCATACCGGAATTGTTGTAATCGGCTGTCAAATTAAGATTACCGCTTCCTGCCCTTAGAACAGTATCGCCAGGCGCGGCATAAGCCCAATAGTTTCTTGCTGCCCCGGCAACTCCGAGCAAGCCGCCGTCAGTAGCATTGGCTCTTCCCCAGGCATAGAATGTGCCAGTGTTGGCCGCGCCCGAAGTAAGGGATATTCCTGGATTATTTCCATCACCACCCTGAACGGATAATTTATAACCGGGGTTATTGGTTCCTATGCCGACATTGCCGCTTTCGTCTATCCTCATCGCCTCGTTTGAGGTCGCGCCATTGGTAGTGGAAAAAGCCAGCTCTGAACCATACATACTAAATTTGGAACCATAAGCGCCGATATTAACAATCGAACGCAAGGATGCATAAGTGCCGGAGATACCCAGGCCAGAAGCATAAGTGCCGTTATTTGACGGCGTATTAATCCATAAAGACCCCCCTGACCCGGCTGTGCCCACAGTAACCAGTCCTAAACTTGTGCCATGCGCTGCCCAGTTCAATCCGGTCGTGCCAGCGACATTCAAGGCGCTGACTGGCGCTGCCGTTCCAATCCCGACATAACCGCTATTGATAATGCGCATCTTCTCATTACTCAATGGATCGCCATTATTTTTAACGCCAAAAGCCAGATAATCAGAGGTGGCATCAGAATGGCCGGACCAGATGGCAGAACCAAAACCTCCGCCTGTCAAATTCCTCATAAATCGCATTGTCGGGCCGACCTGATTGGCCGCGGCCGATTTATAAAGCTCCAATAGCGATCCGGGAGAAGCAGTGCCGATACCGACTTGGCCGTTCTGATTGACGCGGAAAACCGGACTGGCTGCCTGATCTTCAATATTAAGATATGAATAATCGTAAGAACCAGACACACCCCGAGTTATATGAATACCCTCATTAAGATTGGAAGTCCCCATGCTGACTAAAAGCTTGGCGTAAGTTACAGGATTATTAGTGCCGATGGCCACTTTGCCACCGCTATTGTTATTGTAAATATTATTATTGGCATCTTTAGACCAATAACCGCTGGCATCAGCCCAGCTAGAAATACAATTGCCTGTGCTGGTATCTGGCAGGCAAATTTGGCCTCGGACAATAAGTTGCGCCGGAGCATTCGGATTTGTATTATCTTTATAAAAAGCCAAAGGAGCATCCGTCCATTGCATAGTGCTGTAAGAACCGGAAAAACCCCAGAGAAAGGCAATGGGCGCGGCAAATTTCAAGGCATTGGCCGCCGTACCCTCGACACCAATCTTGTAAAGCTGGGGCGACTCATTGAAATCAACACCCCCTGGAATGACAGCCCGTCTATCAATTTTTAACCGCAAATCGCCGTTAACGTCTAATCTGTTAACAGTGCCATCATTCCATAAAGCCATCATGGAGTTACTGAAAGTTGGATCAACTCCCGCCGCCCAGAGGAAATACTGAGTCGAGCGAAATCCCAGGGCATTGGCGGCGGAAACAGTAATCTTATAGGCGTTAATATCGGGATTAAAACTGATGCCGCTCAAGGCGTTTAAATCACCAGACACTTTTAAATTACCAACAATGTCATTATCGCCCGCTTGAGTGGCGTGCAGCCAGCCGGCCGTCAAAGCTCCGCCCAAATTCAGCCAAGCTCCCGTGGTATTGCCAATCTTCACGCCACTATTATAAGCGCTGGCATCTGCTCCGGCATTTAAAACATCTAGCAATTTGCCCACGGCCGTACCGCAAACCCACTTAGTGCCATCCCAGGTATAAACCTGATTGGCAGTTGGGCAGGGTTCAAGGCTCAAGTCATTATAATAGCCAGTAATAGTAACAGGACTAGCATTTTTACCAAACTCCGTCCCTTCATTTAAGGGTTTGGCCACATTATTTCCTGGTGGCGGTCCGTTTGGTCCAGTCCATTGGCTGGTCGCTCCCACAGATGAGGCACTAACGGCAAAAAAAGCCAACGCAAAAACAATTAGCCAAAATTGATTAATTTTAATGCCTCTTAACTTTTGCTGATTTTTTTCACCTTCCATATTGGAAATTGGTCACTTTTTTCTTGTCATCCCGAGGGAGGCCGTAATCGGCCGACTGTGGGGATCCCGTAATTTTGCCACGGGATTGCCACGCTCTCCGCCAGCTGGCGGATCGCTCGCAATGACATTATAATTGACTTATCCACAAGCATATTATATAATTTTATTATAACATAAATCATATTTAATCACAAAGATCGAAATCGCTCTTATGGAAGCAGACAAAAAACTAAAAAAATTCTCCCTTCACTTCCAGCAAATACTAAAAAACTCAGCAGAAATTGCCAAGGAGTCGGGTCACAACGACATCGAGCCGGCTCATCTTTTTTTTGCCCTGCTTAAAGAGCGCGGCTGCATTGCCGGCGAATTTCTCTTGAGTTTTAAGTTGGCTCCAGAAGTTATTAAAAACCTTATTCTTGCCAATAAAAACGCTAATTTTACAGATAAAGTTGTCGAGCCAAAATTCTCCGAGGCAAGTAAAAATTTGCTGACTCAGGCGATTAAAATCGCCTATTTGAACAAACACAAATACATCGGCACTGAACACCTGCTTACTGCCCTACTACAAACCAATGATCAGTTAGTTAAAAAAATCCTAACTCAGACCAGATTGTCACAAGTAGAGCTAGAGCGACAGGCGCAGGCGATTTTAAAGACCACATCCAAACTGCCAGAAATAATTGAGAGTTTCAAAAATAGTCAAGCGGCTACTGAGGAGATTGATGAGATGGCAGAACCGGCCGGACCATTGGATTATTTCGGCCGCAATCTATGCGACGCCAAGATCCAGGCCGACATTGATCCGGTCATCGGCCGCGAAAATGAAATCAGCCGCATCATCGAAATCCTCTGCCGCCGCCACAAGAACAATCCCCTGCTCTTGGGCGATGCCGGCGTGGGCAAGACCGCCATCATCGATGGCCTGGCCAAAAAAATCATGCAAGGCGAGGTGCCGGAAGTCCTCTTGGGCAAAAAAATCTATACTCTGGATCTGGCGGCGCTAGTGGCTGGCACCAGCTTCCGCGGCGAATTCGAGGCGCGGCTCAAGGAAGTGTTGGAGGAAATCTACAGCCGGCCAGAGGTAATTTTATTTATAGATGAAATCCACCAAATCGTCGGCGCGGGTTCGGCCTCCGGCTCAATGGATGCCGCCAATATCTTAAAGCCGGCTCTGGCGCGCGGCGAAATCCGCATTATTGGCGCCACCACTTTTGGCGACTTCCGCAAATCAATGGAAAACGATCCGGCTTTGGAACGGCGCTTCCAAATAATCAGGATTGAAGAGCCAGACGGCGCCACCGCCAAAAATATTTTAACCGGCATCAAGCAATTTTTCGAAAAATTCCACCGCGTGGCCATTACTCCCGAGGCGATTGAGGCCGCAGTGTCGCTAAGCCAGAAATATTTGCCAGAAAAATTCCTGCCAGACAAGGCCATTGACCTAATTGACGAGGCCGCCGCCGGCATCAAGGCCAACCGTCGGCCCAGCAAGACCGAAGCGGAAATCAAGGCTGTGACTGAGAGTATTAAAAAATTAGAGACAGATCTTCATCAGCTGATCGCCAGCGACAACTTTGCCGACGCTCTGGCGCTCAAAAATAATCTACTGGCAATCAGGGAACAAATAAAAAAATTGCAGGCGCGGGCCGAGCAGGAAAAAAACCAACTTCGAGGGCAAGTAGAACCAATGGCCATTGCCAAAATCATTGCCAAGTCCACCGGCATACCGGCTGACGACTTACTATTGCCTGACGTCAAGCGCGCCCTGGCCCTGGAGCGCGAACTGAAAAAGCAGCTTATCGGCCAGGATACGGCTCTAGCCAGTGTCAGCGCATTTCTCAAACGCGCCCGCGCCGGCCTGTCGCCAGAGAACAAACCGCTGGCCAGTTTTATGTTTGCCGGCCCCTCAGGCGTGGGCAAAACCTATCTGGCCAAAATTCTGGCGCGGCAATTCTTTGGCGACGATAAAGCCCTGATTAAAATCGACATGTCCGAATACGGCGAAAAATTCAATGTCTCCAAACTGATAGGCGCGCCGGCGGGCTATGTCGGCTACAAGGAAAGCGGCCAACTAACTGAAAGAATCAAGCACCGCCCTTTTTCTTTGGTCTTATTTGATGAGATAGAAAAAGCCAATCCGGAAATTTTTGATTTACTGTTGCAAGTATTGGAGGACGGCTATCTGACTGATGCCGCCGGCACAAAAATAAATTTTCAAAATACCATCATCATCCTGACCTCCAACTTGGGCCGCGAATACTGGAGCGGCAAGAGCGATATCGGCTTCGGGTCAAGTAATAAACCAACCGTAGAAAAAACTCTCAGCGCCTCAGAACAAAAAACCTTAAGTGAGATTAAAAAATGGTTCAAGCCGGAATTTATAAACCGCCTGGATCAAATCATTTGCTTTAATAATTTATCACCTGCTGACTTGGAAAAAATCACAGCCCTGGAACTGGACAAGTTAGTTGAGCGGCTGATAAGAGAAAAAAATCTAATACTTCAATATGGCGACGGCGTCGTAAGTACCATCGCCAAACAGGCGCACAAACAAAACAGTCCAAGCGATAATCGCGGCGCCCGAGGAGTCAAGACCGCCATACGCGATCTGGTGGAAACTCCTCTGGCCGATAAGCTGCTGAAAGAAAAAATCGTGGCCGGAAAAACTTTGCGGCTGGAAGCAAAAAATGGTATAATTAATATTAGTTAATCCTAATATTATTTATGGCTGATAGTCGGCCTGACAATCCCTCACCTCAGGAAATCGAGCTACTTTTACGGAGTCGGGCGGCCCCAAAAACGCAAGGTCCAGATCAATCAGCAACAGAAAATGCCTCAGTCATAGATCAAGAAATAAACGCCACCAATCGAGAAATCCGAACGCAGGCACTAAGACAGCCTCGACAAAATATTACCCAAGAAACTTCGGAATTGGAGAATAAGGAAGAGGAAGAAGAAATTGCCGAACAAAATGTGACGGCAGTGAGCCAAGAAACTCAAATCGAGGGACAAAAAAGCCAGGCACGCAACCAGCAAACAAAAAACGCTGAGGATATCATTAAGGAACAGGTGGTCAAACAAGTAAAAAAAAGATTTTGGCTCTGGCTGGCCGGAGCGACTGTTTTAAATCCAATGTTCTGGCTGGCATTACTGATTGGTTTTGGTATTGCGGTAATGTTGTTTGTCTTTACTATGGCTTACAGTTGCTATCAGCAAATGGGAATTTCCGGCACAGCCACAACCGCCTTCTCGGCCTGGTGGTCGGGTGATCCTGCCGGAGCGATTATGGATGCGGTTACCAATAAATGCTTCAAGAGCAGTGGCGGCACGCAGGCGGCCAATGCCACGGCCGCGCAAACGCCTGATAGAAATACCGGCGAGAGCGGCAGTTCAGGCGGCGTGGTCGGCGCGGGCGAGGCCGAAGGTGCCGGCGAAGAATAGTATAACATTAAATAAATGTCATCCCGAGGGAGGCCGTAATCGGCGACCATGGAGATCCCGTATTTTTGCCACGGGATTGCCACGCTCTCCGCCAGCTGGCGGATCGCTCGCAATGACATTAAAAATAGTCATTGGTCATTGTTAATTGGTTATTGTAATTTTCCACCATATGCCTCCTCTCTGGCAACGAATCGGCGTGATTATTTTATTCTTTCTGGCAGTCATTCTGTTCGGCTTTTTTCTTTATTGGTTTTTTTGGAAGCCGATTTTGGCGCCAGTGCCTCCAACCCCGACAGCCACGACCACAGCCGGATTAACTACTGCCGGACCGGCGGGTGCTCGGGTTACTTCCACTGCACCTGGCGGACTGCCCGGCGGTGCCATCACCATTGGCGGAACAACTACTCCAATTACTATTCCTGCGGGCGCTCCGACTAATGCGCAACTCCTGGTCAAGGATCCAGCTCTTTTTTCGCGCATCACCACCGGCGGCCAGATTGTCTATTATAACGCCACTGACCAAAAATTCTATCGCGTGGACTCAAGCGGCAACATTGTTCCCTTAAGCGACCAGGTTTTTTACAATGTTCAAAATGCCGTCTTTGACTCAAGCGGCGACAAGGCGGTGATACAATACCCGGGCGGATTCAATATTGTCTATGACTTCGCGCACAACAAGCAGATCACTCTGCCCAGCCACTGGCAGGATTTTGAGTTCGCGCCCAATAACGAGACCATCAGTTTCAAAAACATAGGCCTGGATCCGGAAAACCGTTTTTTGGTCACGGCCAAATATGACGGCAGTAACGCCAAAATCATCGAGCAAATCGGAGACAATGCCAATAAGGTCCAACCAAATTGGTCACCGAACAGCCAGGTGGTAGCTACTTACACTGAAGGCAAAGACGCCACGCGCAGCGATGTTTATTTCCTGGGACAGAACAATGAGAACTTCAAGTCCATGGTTGTGGAGGGCCGGGATTTTCGCGGCCTCTGGTCGCCCAGCGGCGACACCATGCTCTATAGCGTTTATGATCCGACTAGTGACTTTACGCCGCAATTATGGATTGTCTCCGCGAGCGGCGACAACATCGGCGATAACCGCCAAAAGATTAATCTGCAAACTTGGGCTGACCGTTGCACCTTCGCCTCTGAGACCATCGCCTTATGTTCAACCCCCCAGACCATGCCAGCCAATGCCGGGCTTGATCAAGGTGTCCTGGCTGGAGTGCCTGATGATCTCTATGCCATCAATCTGACCACGGGGGCCACCCAGCTGATTTCCACACCAAACAGCATCACCCAGATCAAACAAGTGATGTATTCTGCCAATACGCCCGACAAGATATTTCTGAGCGACAATTACACTAACAACATCTACCAAATCAGCTTGACGAACCAATAATAGTGATAAAATCTATGGCCAAAAAAATTCTCCTCTGCTTATGGTTGTTTTTTTTGCTTCTTGGTCCAGTTGTCTCTCTTTATGCCCAAACTTCCCCCAATGATTCAAATATCAATACCAAGGCATACCAACAGGACTTTAACTTGAATGTGCCCATCGGTAATGTCTCAAAATTCACTATTTCCAATACCTCTAACAACATCCTGGGCAAATACATCCAGGCCTGGTACGGGTTTCTCATCGGCACAGTTGGCATTATTGCCACGGTGATGATCATGTGGGGGGGACTGAAGTTTTTGGCTTCTCGTGGTGACAGGACCATGGTGGGTAATGCCCAAAGCATCATTATCTCTGCCCTCACCGGCCTAGTCCTGGCTTTTGGCTCTTATACCATCTTGTACCTGATCAATCCCAATCTGTTGACAATTAGGGTGCCGGCATTGCAAAGGATTGTGGATAATTCGGGGATTAATTTAAGCGAACAACAGCTAGCTGATATCGGCAGTGGCGAAACAACTGCCAGCGCCAATGCGACAGCGGCAGGAGGATCTGGTTCAGTCAGCGCCGCAGGTCTACAACCTCAAACGCTGGGATTGGAAGCCGACCTAAAAACGCTTTGCCCTGACGCCAGATTAACGTCAGGATATAGATCTGGAGAGGGCTCTAATCACGGCAAGGGAACAGCCATGGATTTTGGCAGAGGCAGCTGCGATTCTACCTTTACCAATTTGATTGACCAATACAAATTAGGTAATCCTACCTGGGGTTATAACAGCCGCGACGGAAAAAATAACGGCTATGATCTGAATAACGTCACCATCAACGGCCACACTTATCCCATTCTTAGAATCATCGACGAAAGAACCTGCTGGCATGTTGACTTTGATCCTTCCACCAGGGCAAATTTCGGTTTAAAATAATTAATACCTTACTGCAAGATGACCAATCACCTGACTCAATCAGCAGCAGCCAGAATAATAAGCCAAACAGCGCTGCTTTGTGTGTGGTTGTCTTTTTTAATTTTAACTCCGCTTTTTTCTGTCAGTGCCCTCAGTAATGATCAAATTGGACCTTATTATGATCAGAAATTCATACTCAATGTGCCCATCGGTAATGTCTCAAAATTCACTATTTTCAATACCTCTAACAACATCCTGGGCAAATACATCCAGGCCTGGTACGGGTTTCTCATCGGCACAGTTGGCATTATTGCCACGGTGATGATTATGTGGGGGGGATTTAAGTTTTTGACCTCGCGAGGCGACAGAACTATGGTCTCTAATGCTCAGAGCATAATTATCTCTGCCATTACCGGCCTAGTCCTGGCTTTTGGCTCTTATACCATCTTGTACCTGATCAATCCCAATCTGTTGACAATTAGGGTGCCGGCATTGCAAATGATTGTGGATAATTCGGGGATTAATTTAAGCGAACAGGCCCTGGCCAAAGGAGCTTCGGGTAGCACCAATAATAACACCCCCTGCTATGTTAATACTGCCACTGGCGCCTGCGCCCTACCGCCATCGCTCGCCAGTAGTAATTATAATTGGGATAATAAGAATGTCGATCCCAAACTGCTTAAGGCAATTGCGGCTCAAGAGAACGGCGGCGATCCCACAAAAATAAACACTAATACTAATGGCACCAAGGATTACAGTTTGACACAAATCAACAGTAATACCCTGCCAGACCTGCTCAAAGCCAAAGCCGATCATTATGGCTATCCCAATTATACTGGTAATGAATCCGGGGATACTATTGGCGCCTGGATAACACAAAACCCGCAAGTCAGCATTGACATGACCGCTAATTATCTAATCGCCGAGGCGCGACGCGGTGGTTGGGATGTAACCAACCCTAGTGCTGATGACATTGCCAAAACCGCTGCTACTTATAATGGCGGCTCAGGAGCACTAACGCATCTTAACGATTTCAACGCCTATATTAATAATGTGACCAAATATTACAATAGCCAATAAATTACCTGGCATGAACAAATCTGCCCCAACAATTTTTGCCTGTACCAAATGCGGCGCCCAGTACCCCAAGTGGCAAGGGCGCTGTTTAACTTGCGGTTCCTGGAGCACGATTATAGAGGATGCGCCGGAAATCTCCGCCAAAGGCGGATGCGCCTCTGGCGCAAAGCCCGATACGCCAATCGATTTGTCGCAACTTAAAACCGCCCAAGAAGTCAGGACAGCAACAAAAATCAATGAACTTGACAGAGTCTTGGGCGGAGGAATTGTTCGCGGGTCATTCATTCTTTTGGGGGGCGACCCGGGTGTCGGCAAGTCAACCTTGGCCCTGCAAATTTGCGGTCAGCTTAAAAGCACACTCTATGCTTCTGGTGAAGAATCTGCTGAGCAAGTCAAGTTAAGAGCCGATCGCCTGACTGGCAAAAATCCAAATTTAAAATTCCTGCCACAGACAGATATTGATAGAATCATCGCCACGGCTGAAAGTACAAAACCAGAACTTTTAATTATTGACTCTATTCAGACGATATACACGTCTGATGCCACTGGTTCGACTGGCAGTGTCTCACAAATTACCGCCTGCGCCGCCAAACTGATGGAATTGGCGAAATCCTCGGGCGTGACGGTTTTGGCCATCGGCCATGTGACCAAAGATGGGCTGGTCGCCGGCCCCAAGACATTGGAGCATTTAGTTGACACGGTGATGTATCTGGAAAATGACGATAAAAATTACCTGAAAATTTTGCGCGCAATAAAAAACCGTTTTGGCTCGGTCGGCGAGATCGGCGTATTTGAAATGACTGAATGCGGATTAAAAGAAATCGCTGATCCGGCTCAGGTCTTTATTGATGGCGAGTTAGATTTAACAAGTAACGGCGTTGCCACCACCATGGTACTAGAGGGTACGCGACCATTCCTCTGTGAAATTCAGGCGCTCTCAACTAAAACCTTTTTCGGCTATCCACAAAGAAAGACCACTGGCTTTGATTTGAGCCGCCTGCAAATGTTACTGGCTGTCATCAGCAAACATGGCAAGATTAACCTGGCTGACCAGGATGTCTATCTTAACATCGCCGGCGGGCTGAAAATAAAAGACACTGGCGCGGACTTGGCGGCAGTGCTTGCCATTGTCTCTGCCCAGTTGCAGTTGCCTCTGGGCAATAAAACACTGATCTTAGGCGAGGTTGGGCTATCCGGAGAAATCCGACCGGTCTCTCAGTTAGAACGTCGGCTCAAAGAAGGCCAGCGACTGGGTTTTGATAAGTTTATTATTCCCAAAAACAAGATAATACCAGCGACAGAAAAAATCAAAACTCCCACCAATATTACCGAGGCGCTGATGCTGATAAAAAAGCCCGCTTAATAAGAGCGGGTTTTTTCTTTACTCGCGATGAACCGTAAAGCCCAGATTCTCTATCTTCTTCGCCAATTGAGGGAAATCCTTAAGATTAAAATTTTCCACAAACTTTTTAGCCGCCTCTTTGGCCTGCTTGGCCAAAGTTATATCCGTGGGATCGGCAATTTTTAAATTATCCAAGAATCCTGACTGTTTTTCGCCAGAAACCATACCTGCACCACGCGCCTTTAAATCATATTCGGCCAAGGCAAAACCATCGGAACAATCAGCCAAAAACTTCAATCGCTCCAGCACCCTATCTTCTAGCGAATCAGTGAATAAAAAGCAATATGACTGATATTTGTCCCGACCAACTCGGCCGCGGAACTGATGCAACTGGCTCAGTCCAAAACGATCGGCGCCCTCAATCATCATGACAGTGGCATTGGGTATATCCACGCCCACTTCCACCACCGAGGTTGATACCAAAATCTTAATCTCATTGTTTTTAAACCGCCTCATAATTTCTTCCTTCTCCTCACCCTTTAATTTGCCATGGAGCAAACCGACAGCAAGATCAGGATAAATTTCCTGATCTAATTTTTTGTACTCCTCGAGAACCGATTTGACGCCCAATTTATCAGATGGATCAATCAAGGGACAGATGACGAAAACCTGGAGGCCGGATTGTATTTGTGCGCGGATAAAATCATAGGCCTGAGCGCGCTCTTGAGGGTAGACAACTTTGGTGATAATCGGCCGGCGGCCAGCAGGCAGCTCACGGATAATTGAAAGATCTAGATCGCCGTATAGCACTAGCGCCAAAGAGCGCGGGATCGGCGTGGCGGTGAGGGAGAGGAAATGCGGTGTCAAGTCGGCTCGGCTTTTCCTGGCCAATTCCTGGCGTTGTTTGACGCCGAAACGATGCTGTTCATCAACTATCACCAAAGCCAGATTGGCAAGTTTAACTCCCTTGGATAATAAGGCATGTGTGCCAATGACTATATTGATCTTCCCCTGCTCCAAAATTCCCAAAAATTCTTTTGACTTTAGCTCTTTATTATTGAACACTTTTTGTGTTCGGGTAAGCAAGCCGATTTGAACATCCGTATTGGCTAATAACTTTGAAATATTCTGATAATGTTGAAAGGCCAAAATTTCCGTCGGCGCCATCAAGGCCGATTGATGACCAGAGAGCGCTGTATTGTACATGGCTAAGACAGCCACCAACGTCTTACCTGATCCCACATCGCCTTCAAGCAAACGATTCATGGGATGCTCTTTCTCTAAATCCTTAATGATTTCCCAGGCGGCCTTGCGTTGATCATTGGTCAGGGTAAAAGGCAGGGTCTCAACGAATTTCTTAATTTCTACTTCGCCAAATTTTATTATCGGCGCCTTGAGCTGATGGAGATTGAGGCGCAAAAGCTCTGACCAGGCCTGGAGTAAGAACAATTCATCAAAGGCCAGGCGTCTTTTGGCCCGAGAGAGCAACTCCTTATCTCGCGGAAAATGTATCTGTTCCAGCGATTGATTCAAATCAAGAAGGTTTTCTTGGCTAATGATATCAAATGGCAAATAGTCATCGATATTAGATGTTAAAGGCAGGGCCTGCTTGATTAAGAATCCCAACTGCTTATTAGTCAGACCGGCGGTTAGTGGGTAAATGGGCACGATACCGGCAGGTTCAGCCGTGACAGAATTATCTTTTTGATAGGCAGGAGAATTGAAATATAAATTAAAAACATCGCCATTAATCTTGCCCCAAACCCTTATTCGATCTCCTGATTTCAAATTCTTAATTATCCACGGCTGGTTAAACCAAATAAGCTTGATTGATCCGCTTTCATCGGTTAAAACCGCCTCGGTCAAAAGCCGGCGGCGGCGAAAACTACGGCGACTGGCAATGAGTTCGATTTTTCCCACAACAGTGGCTGCCAAACCGGGAGTCAACTCGGAGATTTTATAAAGGCGGCTATAATCCTCATGGCGGAAGGGATAATAAAAAATGAGATCGCGAACGGTCTCAATTTCCAATTTCTTCAATTTGCCAGCCAGCCGCTTGCCATGTGTCCCCAGCTGGCTAATTTTTGTGTCTAGAGTCAAAGGCATATTGCCCTCAAGAGGAATCGAACCTCTATTTCAGGATCCGCAATCCTGCGCTCTATCCGTTGAGCTATGAGGGCATAAACTATAATCTCAAAAAACGACGCAATTGCTCAGACAGCGGCTCGGCCTCGCGTTCCAAATCCTCTTTGATAAATCTCAACAGATAATCCCTAATGGCCACGGCATTTTGGCCTTCCAGGAGAATCACCAGCCGACCATTAAGGGGATTCTTGAATTCAATATAGAGGTTCTTAATACCCTCAGCCCGGTAAATAATGTAAAAGTGATCAATAACCCGCCAGAAGTGGAATTTCCGTCCGGTCTTAATACCAAGTGGAGTGATGATAAAATCAATCATTTCAGGCGGTCGATTTTCATACAGAAGAACCACCAGGTAAAACATGATTAAAAATACTCCAAAAAGATAATTTTTATCCAGAAATGTCCAGGCCACCAAGAGGACCATTACAATTAAAGAGATAATATACCATCTCTTGTCTTTGTAATAAACGACATAGTCCGGATGCTGCCAGGAAAAAACCACCTCGCTCACTTGGCTGCCTAAATTGGTATTTTCTTGTTCGGGCATACTTTATAATTTAAGCGACTATTTCCGGCTTGTTGCTTTCAACCGACTCTGATTTCTTCCGGTCACTAAAGAAATAAATATAAATAATTTCCAAAATGCCTACCGTATTGACTAGAAGCAAGACGATAAACCAGACCAAATCGTTTTTGCGCGCCGCCTTCCACAACGCCACACCCTTCCAGGGAATGGTCCAAAGCGCTAAAACCACTAGTAGCACGAACAGCCAGGGGCTGTTGGGGGTAAATTGTGGGTACATAAATTTTGAAGTTATTTTAAAATTTTATCTTCGGAGAGAGAGGGATTCGAACCCTCGATACGCCCAAATAGACGTATAACAGGTTAGCAACCTGCCGCTTTCAGCCACTCAGCCATCTCTCCAAAACAATAATGACGAAGTCGGAGAGGGCGAGATTCGAACTCGCGATCCTTTTGAGGGGATATCAGTTTTCAAGACTGACGCAATCAACCGCTCTGCCACCTCTCCTGATATTGTAAATTACCCTCCTATTTTAACATAAAAAAATCAATCTTGTCCAGTCCCCCCTTAGCCAATGGCCAATGTCAAGGCGCTAATTCTACCAAAACCCGCCCCTTGCAGAGCCCGGGCGCATTCACTTATGGTCGAACCGGTGGTATAGACATCATCAAGCAAAATTATTTCCTTGCCCCAGCAGTCACTGATTGCGCAATAGTTAACCTCAAATATTCCTCGGACATTTTTTCCTCTTTTATCACTGGTTAGGCCGACCTGCGGTTCGGTATATTTACTTCTGACCAGTAAATCTTCTACCACTGCCAGACCGGAAATTTCACTTAATTCATGAGCGATAAGCGATGCCTGATTAAATCCGCGTTCCAATAACCGGCGGGAATGCAATGGCACCGGCACCAGCAGAGTCCGGCGGCAGTTGATTTCTCCGCTAAACTTCGACCAAAAATTGTTAAGATACAAACTCCAGACATCAACCAAATCAGTCAAATATTCATATTTCAAATACCTGATCAAATTTTCTACCAGCGGCTCTCGATATTCCGCCAAAACCCACAGCTTTGACAGTGCGCTGCCGGGGCATTTAGGGCCTATGACTTCTCGATGGCAAATTGGACAAATTTCCATTGGACGAACCAACAATAACTGACGGCACTTTTGACACAACCACTCCCCTTCCACTCCGCAATCCAAACAGAATTTGGGAAAAATCAAATCCTCTAAACTTGTTTTAAAATCAAAAAAACGATCAATCTTTTGTATTATTATAATGCGTAATTATTAATTATTAATTCTTAATTAAATTATTGCCAGACGACATCATCAATCTTCCAACTGTCGCCGGACTTGATCGCATCTAGCCTTAGGTTGGCGTAAAAAGTATTGGTTATTCCCTGCCCAGTGGTCTGCAGGCGCTGTAGTTTGACTATGACTGTTGCGGCAGTGGGAGTGACCTGAGATAAATCCGAAGAAAGCGCCTTGGATGAGAATCCTATAAATACCGGGTTATTGGCATCGATTTGCGGTCTAAGTTTGCCGCTGTTAATCAGGCGATCAGTCATGAAGGGTTCAAGGTCGCTTAAATTTAACGACGGCTCATCAGATGAATAACTGCCATAGCGTTCAGCAAAAGACATGGCTAACTGCTTTAAGCCCAAAGGATAACTTTTCTCCTCAGCAATCCTCTGCTCTGGCGCTGGGGTTATGGTTGGCGGCACAGTCACTGCCGGAGCCGTACTGGTCGGAGTTTGAGGCGCAACAACAGGAGTTTGCGGCCTCCTAAATAAAAACCACCAGATAATTAGGGTTATAATGATAATCAATGCCAAAATCAACGAGCCAATAATAATTCTTTTTTGTGTATCAGACATATTTTTAATTTCAATAACCAATAACCAATTGACAATAACCAGATACAGTTTCAATTCCCAATGACCAAAAAAAATAATAAAATAATCATTTTAAAATTGGTCATTGATTATTGGGATTTGGTTATTGTAATTTACCTTTGTGCCATCTGCTCGGCAAATTCCTTCTTGGCCGCTTCGATTTCCAAAAGTTGGCGCGGATCGGAAGTTATCAACTGATCTTCCGAATAGGAGGCGACAGTCTTGATCGCCACATGTTTGGCACCGGCGAAAAATATTCCCTCGCCGACATTGCCTTCTAAGAGCAAATATTTTTCCCCTTCAGTCAGTAAAAAGGTTTTTTGCACCAAGTCAATGGCTGCCGGCGCCTGTTTGAGCAAAAGCTGCAAGGCGCAATTATTGACAATCGCCTGGCCATAGGGACTGGTCAAAAAATCATTCACATCCTGGGTGATGGTAGTTACTCCCAGATAATACTTGCGGCAACGTTTGACCAGCGCAAAAATGAACTTGGCCGAATCCTCGCGCTGCATCAGCCACCAGGCCTCATCAACCACGAGCAGCCGTTTCTTCATCTCGCTTCTCACCGTGTTCCAAATGTAATTGACGATGGTATAGATTGCCAAGGGCTTAAGCTCGTCTTCCAGATCGCGCACCGAAAAAACCACCAGCTGATTATTAAGCTGCACATTGGTTGGATTGTTAAGTAGGCCGGCAAAAGTGCCCTCAGTGTATTTCTTAAGCTTGATGACGATATTGTCCGCGCCCTCCATGCCCTCCAAAATATCCTGAAAATCCTGCATGATCGGCGGTTCGGCATAGCGCAAATCCGCCTCAGGTGTGATATCCTTCTTGGCATATGTCTCAAGTAATGCCCGATCAATGATGGAATCCTCTTCCGGAGTGATATCGCCGATCATCAGCCGCACCAAACCCTTGGTGGTAATCACCGCATTGCGGATGATGTCTGCCGGCTTGGCATCTTCGCCAATCGCGCGAGGCAGATCAAAGGGATTGATCTTGCCTTCAGAGTTAAGTGAGATATCAATATAAGTGCCGCCAACAGCCTCACACAAGTGGCTATATTCCCTTTCCGGATCGATAATAATAATGTCTGTACCAAACATCATGGAACGCAAAACCTCCAACTTGACCGCATAAGATTTACCGGCTCCGGAAGTGGCGAAGACCACCATATTGGCATTCTGCAGAGAAAAACGATCAAAAAGAATCAAACTGTTGTTATGGCGATTGATACCGTAAAGTATGCCGCGATCGGAAGTCAAATCCGAGGAAACAAAAGGAAAGGAGGAGGCGGCCGGCGACGAGTTCATGTTGATGAAAACCTGAAGCTCATCAAAGGCCATCGGCAAAGTGGAATTAAAACCCTGTTCTGCCTGATAAAAAACCCGGCGGGAATAGATAAGCGTCTGGCCAAAAAAATTCTCAATCCGCTCGGCCGTCTGATCCAATTCCTCAAGCGTTTTGCAATACAAGGTGACATAAAGTGAAAACTGAAAAAAATGCTCAATGCCCTGGGTCAAGTCATCACGCAGCTTCTCCATGTCTCTTAAAGCGGTCTCAGCCAGAGGATCACGGGGCGAGCCCTTTTCGGCGGCACCGATTATGCCCGCCTCCAGCACGCCGACTTTCTTCTTCAACTGCTTGAGGATCACCGCCGCCTTGACCGGATAAAAATACATTGCCAAATCAGCAGTAATATCCATATTGATTATCGGCGCAAACCAGCCGACGGCGATATAACGAGGATACTCAAAAACAAAAATTGTGCGCACGAAAAGCTCGCCCAACTTGAGATAACTGGGATTAACTTCCAAGGACGCAGGAGCGATCAAATCTCTAACCGACACCACTCCGCGCCTATAAATGCGCTCTTCCTCCAAGACCTCTTTGGTCTTCTCTATCGTCTGGGCCTCCTGCTGACGCAGTTGTTCCCGTGTGGGTTCGGCCGCCGGCCGGAAACCAGTGGTGGGCGGCGGAGGCGGCAAATTTTTATTCGGTTGTAATTCTTGGGGATTAAAAACCATATTTACATCGTTGTCTCCATCATTAATTTATTAACATCTTCCAATTTTTCTCGCGGCGATACTGCGGGGTTATAGGTATTATAAAAAAGCTCAATTAGTGACTGCGTGTCCAAGGCCTCGGCTCTTAAACTCATGCTGGCCAGGCCGCTTAAAATTTTCTCCACAATGGTATAGAGATCTTTATGGCGCTGGGCAAATTGCTTCTGATTCAAACCCACCACCGAAGTGGGCGAGATGACATCACCAACACGCTGAAAAAATCCTCTGGCCTTGGCCCGGAACTGCTCATAAGGTACGATGACAAAAAATCTTTTGGTCATAATGTTGCCCATGGCCACGAGCTCCGTAATATACTGGCGGTATTCAGCCATCTGCATTTTTAATAGGTCGTTGGTCTGCTTGGATTCCGCCTCTTTGAGATAATTCAGGTATTGTTCCAAATCCAGCTGTCGCGATTGGATAAGTATCTGAAGGGGCGCATCCAAAGAATTTAAAAAACTGACGTAGGCGGAGACAATGGCATTCTGCTCATCCTCTGATTTTAGGGCAAAGTTAATCGATGACACCAATAGCACAGCGCGCATGGAGCCGTCTTTCATGATTATGGTATCATCCCTGATTTCCGAAACCAGAAGATGTTTTTGCGTCGAAGGCGTTGATTTTGTCGCTCGCCTGCTTGCCATAAAAATTAATTGATTAGATATTGGAAGTTAAACGTTAGATATTTGATTACCGTTCTCCCCCTGATATACTCCGCCGGTATCAATGACCAGGGCAATCTCTGATATTTTGGAAACGCTCACTGGCCGCGGTCTTAGCGGCGGAGGCGGAGGAGATGGCGGCTGTTCCTTTTTCAACTGTTTGGTAATAATCTGCTTGCGCCAAATCTTTAATTTTGGACTTTTGACGGTCTGCACAAGATTAAGCAGAAATAGATGAAAGGGCTGGCCGTTGATCTTGGCGAAGGCAACAACCAAGGTGATGGCGATTATGGACAATCCCGAAATAACAAACAACGGAAAGTCAAAAAGCTTGTAAAAAATCGCAATAATAATGGCGCTGACCATCATCTCGACAAACTGCCTGACGCTGACAGGTCCGATGATTTTGTCTTCCACATCCAGAAATTGTGGCACAACGACTTGCTGCATAAACAAGTTAACTTTCAACTTAGTAGCGCAAAGCGCGATTAAGTTCCATCACCGCCTCAAATTCCTCCAGTGAGAGAGTGGGCTTGCCTGCTAGTAATCTTTCCTTAATTATTGTTTCAATGCTTTTGCCCTCCGTCATTGAGGCCTGCCCCAGCAAGCGATAAAAACGACTGATCTCATTCTTCTGCCAGGCAGCAATGCCACTGATTTTTTTCTCTAAACCTTCTTTTTCCAATAAATCAATTTTTTCCCTCACCTTACCCGTTGCCGCCTTGGGATCCACAGCCAGACGGCGGAAATCTATGAGCGTCATGTTCTCCAATTCCTCCACTGGCCCTTCCAGCCGCCTAGTAAATTTGACATCATCAAGATTCGGACGATTAACCGTCTTGGAAGTCAGGACTGTTTCTGGAATTGTCTTGGTGGCAATAAAAGGCGCGGGCTGAGGCGGTGGAAGTTTATCTCGGCTCGCCAGCGAGACGGAGTCAAATTTTTTAGGTTCAAGTTTGGCTTCCGCTGATATTATTTTAACATCCTGAGTTAATTTGGACAATTCATTTTTATTTTTCTCTTCTATTTGATTATTAAAATTTCCTTTTTGGTTATTGGTCATTGTTAATTGGTCATTGAAATCCTTTTTATCTCCAGGCAATCTCACCACTGGCAAATCGCCCTCCATCTCAATTTTCGGCTCGACTGGTGATGGTACTGGCATGGGTAGGGGCGTCTCGGGCTGAAGCAGGGTCACCACTGGCTGAGTGGGTGTGGCTGAAGTAATGGGCGCTTTAGGAACTGCTGCCGGAGCGCCCTCGCCAACTTTGATTAATTTAAGCAATTCTTCGCTCTGTTCGGGTGAAAATTCCATGCCGCCGATCTTTCTGCTCTTCATCAAATTTTCCCTGGTCTCCATCTCATCCCTAATGTCTCTGAGCCGAGAAACAACAATGCTTTCCAGACGTTTGGCCATGACCTCATCATCCGGCTTAAAACTAAAACGGCTGATAATAGATTTGGCCTGAGAGGGATAATCAATCAAAGTTTTTGGGGGAGCGGCGGAGTTGATATATTTCTTGATTTCCTCCTCATCTTCGCGCGAAAAGGTGATGGGGTTAGCGGTCTGCCCAAAAGATGAATCAAAAAACTTTGTTTTGCCTAAAGGAACTGCCGAGGCGGCTGACTGGCTAGCGGGCTTAATCTCCTGACCCAGCTTCTCAATCAATTTGCCGAACTTTCCCTTGACCTCCTCGGCCAAAAAATCATTAAAACCGTAATCCTTCTTGAGTTGGCTGGCCAATAGAGGATAATCAAGTTCGCCTAGCAATAGATTTAAAAGTATCAATATGGCCTTGACGCCATACTGCTCATCAATCTGATCAAGCTCGGCCAAAAATTCGTCAGTTGACAGTTTTGCCTTGAGTTGCGGCGAAAGTTTATTCAGTTTTGCTAAATAATCTGTGGGCATTTATTTTTTTCCTCCCGACCACTTAACAAAATCCCTTAGCAGCACACCGAGATCTTCCAAAAGGGCGCGGCGCTCGATACCAGTGATCTTGGACCAGTCATATTGCGAGAGCTTGGCATCCAGCGAGGTCGACTTATTTGGCTTAGCTATCAAACTTCCCTCGCCCGCCGGGGTCTCGGCAGAGGCGGATTCCTCTTCACCTTCTCCCCCCTCCTGACGCTCCATAAAATGCTTGAATTCCGCCTGGTCAAAGGGGAGAATTTGCCATTCATCAATCGGCTTGCCGGCCTGATTGGTGGGGAAAAACTTCAAATTCCGATAAACCGTCAATAAATCAGACACCCGTTGCTTCTCTTCGGGCTTAAGGTTCTTGCCATTTTCCGAATTGGTCAGATAGTCAGACAGTGCGACTGTATTAAAGTCACCTGTGCCTTTTTTATCAATAAAATCACTCAGCCAATTGGCGATGGTTGGCGGGACTGGCTTGCCATCAACCATGACTGGTGAGGCAGTCAAACGCTCGGCATTGTCATACAGCAAACGTTCCAGTTCGCGTTTAAAATTAAAATCCTTCTCAAAAATATTAAACAGCCGGTAATTCAAGGCATTCTTGATCATAAAATTCTCATCCATCTCTTGCAGTAATGCCTCGCCGAAAATTTTTCGAAGTATTTCCTTTTCCTGGCTGTCAGTAATGCCCAGCTTATCCGGATCAGCATCCAGAAATAGCAGCCGCTGAGCCATGGGCTCAAGCACTTGACTGACCAAATCGACTGAGGCGGCCTGGGCCTTATCAGGGGGCAAATCAAACTCGCGCGTTAGATAGGCAGGCAGATCCCTCACTTCCAATTCTCCAACGATAATAAAAATCATGGCCGCGTCAAGCGTGATGCCGTATTTTTCTGCCAGAGCCGCAAGCGGACTGGTAAAACGCTCACTGTTTACCGTAAAAACCACTTCCGGATCCAGCTGTTCGAATTTGTCTAAGGCCTCTTCCAAAAATATCATAAATTTTATGTCTTAGGTTGCATACCCGCGGCATAATTGCCAACGGTCTTCTTGCCGGTTTTGAGATTAATCTGATCCAATAACTGAATCATCATTTCAAATTTGGAGGTGTCCTTGCCTGCTGTCTGCTGCGCTGCCAGACCGCGCGCCAGGCCGGCCAAATTATTAATATGTTTCTTCTCTAACACATTAGTGTCGGCAAGTATTTCCTGCAAACGGCTGACGGCCTGAGCCAAGGTCTTTTCATCTTCCGCCCAGAGTTCAAAGGTCTTGGCCTGCCTCTCGGTCTGATTATCATCCTCAGAGATAAAATTACTTTTATTAAACTCTTCCAACTTTTCCTCGCCCTCGCCGATCTTGCGCACGGTGTTCTGGGCCGCGGTCGTGCTCTTGGTCGCCTCCTTGGCCGCCAGCTGGCTGACCCAGTTGGGATGGGCGTAGGGCAGATAGTCGGAGAGGAATCCGCCCAGGGGCTTGATCTTGGACAACTGGGAACGCACCGACTGAAGATCTTTTTCTTCTTTATCTTGATACTGCTTAACATTAACATTATGGACATCATTAGCATCTTCGCGAGCGATTTTATTGTCCTCTTTGGCAGCATCGACGGCTGTATCATGAGCCGTCTTGGCTCGATTAATACGCGAATCACTATCCGCTTTGGCTTGCCCAACCTCTGTTTTATGTTTAGAATCAAGCGCCTCAATATCTTTATTCTCCTGGTCCCTTAACTGTTGGGTTTTCTTCTGCTGATCATTTTTAGCAGTTTGTTGAGCGATGCGATTGTCATTTTGAGCCGCCTGAATCGCTGCCTGTTGAGCGCTGGTGGCCTGATTCACACGTAAATTTCGATTCGCCTCGGCCTGATTGACTTCAGTATCGCGCCTCTGGCTGGCACCGGCAACAGAACCATTAAATTTTGCCTCGGCTCGACGTAACTCATCTTTCCTCATCTTATCAATATCGTCATGGGATTTTGTTCTCTGCGCCTCAACTGCGGAGACCTGAATCTTGGCCTGAGTATAATCATTGCTCTTTCTGGCGATTTCCTTGGCCTTATCAAGCATTTCGGGCCTGATCAATTGGCCTTCTTTCCATTTTAGTACACCCATCTCGTCAGATTTTAAAGCGCTTTGCAATAACTTGTGGAAGCTCTTTATATCCCCCTGATTATGAAGATCGACTTTGGAACCGTCAATATCGGCCACTAGTTTTTGTTCAATGGCATGGGACTGATCAAGCGTCCGATCAATCCTCTGATGATCGGCTGCTTTACCCTCATCGCTTCTCTTTTTGCTTAGTTCTAATTCTTTCTGAGCTTCTTGCTGGTCGATTACGAATTTTTCTTCAGCAGTATCTTTGGCTAAAGCCAATGCTTTTTCTACCGCATCTTTATCAGCAGCAAGCTGGACATCAGCCGCTGCTATTTGTTGATCCCTTGTCTTGTCAGCTGCCTTAAGCTTTTCATCCCTTTCCCGATCTAGTTCTTTTACTTCGTCTGCGGTCTGGATCTGACGCGCCGCCACCTCTTGCTGCAGCTTACGATCGGCGGTCTCCCTGGCCAATTTAAGTTCATCTTCCGCAGCCTTCGTTTCTGCCTTAAGCTTATCATCTTCCGCGGTGATCTCTTTTTGCATCGCCTCATTAGCTGTTTTAATCTTATTATCTCTGTCGGTTTCTGACGCTTTTGTATCTTTTGCCGTATCTGCCTGGCGATCAGTTACTTGTTTATTAAGTTCGGCTCTCTTATTCTCTCGCCGGTTTTTTATTGTCTCACCAGTACTACCAACAAGCATTTCTGTTAACCGACTGCCGCCGCCCAAATAGGCAGCAGCTATTCCAGCTATCACCGGAGCTAATGTTCCTCCTGAAGCCATGGTGGCCAAGGCGCCAACGCCAGCGGCCGCTGTGGCACCAGCCACGCCAGTCACGCCGGCAGTACCAAGTATTTTAACTCCCTGACCTAAGGCGGTATTGGTGAATTCTCCCCATTTTTTCATGCCATTATCGCCCACACCAACCTTCTTGGCAAACTTGGTAAATCTGGCTGCCCGCTTATTCCGCCGTGCCGTCAAAACATCCTGTCGCCAGGCGCCCTCAAATTCTCCCAAACGCTGCAAACCTTTCAACCCGGTTACTGCACCTAAACCGCGCGTGACCGCACCCACAGTGCCCAAAGTGCCGGTGCCCAAAGTTCCAGCCACTGTTCGTACTGTAGCCCCTGGCAGTTGCGCCGCCCTCTTGGCGCCACTTGCGGCCAAATTAAATCCGCTGTATTTCTTGGCCGCCCTTCCCAGCCAGCCCTGGGCCTGGCCGGCAAACTTGCCAGCGGCCTGGCCGAATTTCTGGCCCATCATCAGAGAGACGACTAAAAGCCCGACTACCATCAAGAAAGTAATCACGCCATTAGGACTGGCCATGTTGGATAAATTAACAGCTTTAGTGGTATCTGAGCCAAACATCATGTTAGAATCAGTCAGCGGCGCATAATCCTTAGTCGCCTGACCGCTGACATTTAGGGCAGTGCCACCACCCCCTGTAGTTGCCAAAATATTGGTATTGGTATTCTTGTTCAAATCATTGAACGCCACCATGGTCATAAATGACAGGTAAAGAAAGAACATCATGGCCGGACCGACCACTAGCATGTTGGTCAGATTACTCATCCATTCGCTGCTCAGTCCGCTTAATCCCTTAATATTTGAGGCGGCTGAAGCCAAAAACGGCAAGGGTGAAAGGATTACCAGAAACCACAGCATAATAATACGATACACCAAGACAATGCAAATTACGGCGACAACCACAATAGCCACAATAGTGACGATGATGGCAAAAAGCAATGCGGCGATAATATCCGGCCAACTTATACCAGCGGCCGGTGTCAGATTATCTGATCCCGACCCCTTAGCCAATGAGCCCGAACTGCCCAAGGCCTGCTCCAGCTGGAAAGCCGAGGGCAGGCCCATGGCCGCCAAAATGATATTATAGCCGTAAACCGTGGCGAGCGGAGCCGCGAAGGTCAGCATCAACACCTGCGAGACATCAATCAAAATGCCGGTGAACATCTTGGAAAAATTAATCAGCACCGCGGCCAAAAGAATCTTGGGCAGCATGGAACGCCATTGGTAGTTGGGCAGATGAAGCGTAACACCCACTGCCATAATCATCATGAAGACAATAAAAAAATTATTACAGATGTCTCGGGCAATCGTCCAGCCCTCAGTAACTGCCCTGACATTAAGAAAATTATTGAAGATGGCGATGGCCAGCATTACCTTCATTAACAACATTAAAATCCAACCCAGGCCTACGGCGATATAGTATAAAATCCAAGAGAGTAGTTGACCCAAGAGGTCTCCGAGAGATGTTGTAGAAGTATTTCCTTGACCTTGATTTTTATCAGGGTTAGTTAAGAGATTATTGATATTCTGCCCCTTAAGCGGAGTAAAATTTCCATCAGTATCAATCTGTCCTAATGTATCTTTTCCATTTATTTTTTTTATGTACACCGGATCTTCCCATATATTTGCTACCAATTTCCATTTCCCCACCGTGCCATTATCATTAGTCCTATAACTTATCACTTTGCCATCAGTTCTGTAAGAGTATTCTATTCCATTAATCACAGTTTCGGTTTGACCAAGTAAATCCCAAAAACTCCATGCTGCATTGACACTTTTAATATTGATATTAAATATCACACTTATAATCACACCAACCAAAACCACAGTCAGTAAAAGCTTCTTGGCTGACTTTTTTGCGCCAGAGGCGCATCCGCCTTTGGCGGAGATTTTTTTTCGCAAAGCGATTTTTAGTCGGTTGAATTGCATTTTTTTATTTGTCATCCTGAGCGGAGGCGTAGCCGAAGCGTGGGGATCCCGTGTTTTTGCCACGGGATTGCTTCGTCGCTTCGCTCCTCGCAATGACATCAGGTTACCACCTATTAGTCGTGGAGGCGCGGGAATCGTCTTCCACGGCATTAATCTTTAAGATGTCAGCGCAACTCTGATCAAGCAGGCAGGTCAGGGCAGGATTACTGCGCAAGTCAGTACAGGGATAGAGGTCAATATTATAGCCATCCTTCTGAATTTTACCCTTACAATTATCGTCACTTGCACAATAGCCAATAGCAGTTGATTTCCGCGTTCGAGCTATACAAAATGGTCCATTAAAAGTGGTGCCTTGGGTTACCGACGGTTTAACTGGACTAATCGGACTCTGACCATCATTATAACCAACTAATTGCAATTGAATGGCATCTCCTGTGTCAACATCGCCTTTGGCCTTGGCAGCAGAGCCCAGCCCGGCGCTTACAATTTTGAAAATCAAATATTGATTCATGTTATTTTTTCCGCCGACCAAATCGCGGCAAAAAGAAATCTCTGGGTCGGTTGGCCTAGGGGCAATATGAGTTGTTGCGTCCTTTTTGGTGTTTGGGTAATAAAAGAAATTATTGCAGGTGGCATACTGTGTGCAGTTGCAGGTATCTCGGTCGCGGCAATAATTGTTATGGGAAAACTTTCTCACCCAATTATAGTAGTCTGCTCCCCCAACTATATCAGAACATTTCTTATACTCAGAAACATTACAGGAGATGGGATTAGGGACCTTATCGCCTTGCGGCTCACTCTGCGTATAAGCAATATTAGTAGTACAAATAGTAGACCCGCAAGAAGGAACAAAGGGAGTAAGGGGATTACAATCGCAATTCAAGCCAGTCGTCTTAATATACCATTTAATACTATTCACTTCATCCTCACCAAGACAAAGCGGATCCTTGCAACGAGGGACAAAAGGAGTAAAGATATTACAATCGCAACCGTAACCTATATCACAAGTAGGAGGTAGGGAAATCCCCCCATCATCATAAGGAACCATCTTGTAATAGGTGCCCTGATAATCCTGCGCATAAGAGCAGGTGGAATCCCAATTGCCATTCAGATACTTCAGGTATTCCGGAGGATTGGTGGTGATGGTCTGCGAGCCCGAGTATTCATTCTCACAGCGCTGGAAATGCAAGTAGACCAAGTCGCCATAATGCAAAGTATTGTTAACCAAGGTGCCGTCATCATTAAGTTCCTTATTGCCAGCCGGATCAACCTTGGTCAGGGAAAACTTTTTGCCCGAAGGGGTAGGATTATACAAATCAGCTTGTGGTAGCACAACAAAATCTGAAGGATTATCATCTTCACCTACTCCTATATTTTTCGTGGTTAATTTTATCATCCGATCATTAGTCACATTTGCATAATTAACTCCAAATGGTGGTTGAGGAATAGGATCAACGGTCCGCCAATCATCCAAAAAGGCATAGAGCAAGGGATGGGTATTTTGCTTGACGCTAGTATCATAAATCTTAAAGTTCAAGGAGACAAAATCATTGGACTTGACCCGAGTGCAATCAGGGCTGTTGTTGATGGTCTCGGCCGTATCAGCATCACCACAGCGACGGTCCCCTATGATATTAACTTGAGTGGCGTCGCAGGTGGCATCATGCACCCTGGTGCAGGTGTCAGAGCAGCAGCTGCTGCTCTTATTGCATTCCTGGCCGCAGGAAGGGTCAAAGCTGGTCGCGGTACAACGAGCCAGACAGTCATAGGCCGCGGTATTTTCCTGATACCTGATGATTACCACTCCGGGGAAGCGTGTCCAGGCGTCGCTGTCATCGCAGTCATAAACGTTATCAGGCGCTGGCTGGCCAGATAGACGTTCATTATAAGAATCCGAGAAACCCGCATACTTGCCGTCGCAATACTTATCGTCAACATTATTGACGCCGACTCCAATCGTAGCGCTGTCACAGCGATAAGTGTTATTGCCAGAGAAATAGCCAATCGGCCTCTTGCCAGCAGCAGTTGTTGCAAAAGTTGTCTTGCCATCAGCATCCAGATTGCCATTGCACCAGCCCCAGTTATCCCTTACCTGAATCTTGACTATTGCCTGGCACTCCAGGCCGGCATCACACTGTTTACGATCAAAAAGCTTTTGGGGATTGTAATAATGGTAGAATTTGAACTTGTTGCTCTGGTTGGTTTTGTCCCTCAAGCTGACTCCGGAATAGCTGATGACATTGCCGTCGCCCCAATCGATTTTTAAGGCGGTAATGGGCAACTGATCGTTATCCACTGCCACATTAAACTCCAAAACAACGCTTTGGTAAGGCGGAATATTCACCAAGCCCCTGGCCGGGTAGCCACCTCCATCCAGCCAATCAAGAGTTGTGCCATTGAGAATAACTCCGGACTGGCTGTTGATACGAATATTGGAAATTATCGGCGCGGTGGCGCAATAAGTGTTGACGTTATTCTTGTTCTCATTAATCAGTACCGGCCGCTTGTTATTCGGACACAGGACATCCGGCGCATTCCAATGATATAAGCCGTAATCGGGATTTTCCGGCCCGTATTTCTGGTAGGCCAAGCCGTTCCAGACCCAGACATCGTAATTTTTGACAAAGAGCTGGCGCAGGCGGCCCACCCCGCTGACCGCGGCATCAACCATATTAGGCGGAATCAGGCCCTTACCGATCAGCCGGAGCCATTCGGTGCGGGTCTTGCCACCAAGACCCTGCCAGATGTTTGAGCTATTCACGCCGCTGGTATTGCCAAAGCGATTGGCATTGACCACGCAGACCTCGCCAGCAATCGGGCAGGGATAAAGCGTGTTGGTCGTGGCCGCGCCGCTAAAACAGCTCTTCCATTGATTGACCAGGCATTGAAGAGTTTTTATGACATCCCCTATGCCCTGAACTACGCCCACAAGAAAATCAAGCACCCTTCCTGTTTGCCAATCGAGAGTTAATCTGGCAATATCGCCTCCGATGCTAGTCACTCCATCCTGAACACAATTCTTCAAAGAATTCAGAATAAAACAAATAAATTTGGCAACGCCTTCCAGAAACTTCTTCATTGTGGCCCTTACATTATCGAAATTGAAATCATTATCCTGTTCCTCTATAACAGTGGCCTGACTGCGGATTAATGAGGACTGCAGGCAGACCGCGCCTGACTTCTCACAGCGGCCGATAATCTGGCAACTGTTGTTGCCCCAAGTGCCCGATGAGTTGAAAAGTAATTGCAATAACTGCAAAGAGCCAATAGACAAATTATCATTAATCCAACAAGAGAAGACATCACCAGCGCGAGGAGCATTGAAGTTAAAGGTCGGGTTATAGGTCGAGTTGGCGGAATTAACCGCAGTGTTGACGGTATTGCCGTTAATGGGAATGACATTGCCCAGAGGGCCGCCAGCGACCTGCTGCTGGCTCCAATTTTCCGGATAATCAACCGGCTCTGGCGCCAAGACCGAGCCAAAAGGCCTATAATCAGAGCCGTAAGTCGTGCCCAGTGACGGCAGGACAAAGGTACTGCCAGCAGAAACGCGCCTGGACCAGGCCTTGTTGCGGCCGGTCGCCGTTACCGTCTGGGTCAGCATGTCGCAAACCGGTGCGTATAAGTTAACATGAATAGGATAAACGGCGATCTTAATGCCATGGGTATCATTATGTGAGACATGCTGCAAATCCTGGGCGCAGACCTTTACATTAACTGCTTTGGCTTCAGGCCCAGGGCCATCGAATTCTATAAAGGCGGCGCAATAAGAGAAATTGGCATCGGCTATGACTCTACCGCCAGAAATTGGATTATCTTCCTGAGTCCAGGTCCAGAAACCCATGTATTTATTCACAGCCGCCGAACCATACACCAAATGAAAAATCTCAATCAGTCCTGGAGCACGGAAGGCCTGGGTTAAAGGAATAATGCCCTCGCCGATAGAAGTATTGCAGGCATCACCGCTTCCGGCGGAATGATAGACCTCAACCATGCGAGCGGTTATCACGTCTTTCCTCAAGAAATCCTGGCCAAAAGCCGCAGACACTGACTTGTCAACACAGTTTGGCTCCGTTTCATAGAACGCTCCTCCCCGACCCTCGGTTACCTCTATCATCTGGGATTCCAGGGGGGTAAAAGCGTAATTTACATCCAGATGCGACGCCAGGCAGTAATACAGCGGCACACGGCCATTATAATAAGAGACGTTATCGGCGCTATCGCCGGCAATATTGTCCACCGGCCACCACTGCAGGCAGGAGGCGGGATTTTGCGGATCAGGCGTCAGGCAATAGCCATACCAGCCATAGTAATAATTATTGCCGCTAAAGTAGGTGCAGGCAGGCGAGTCAGCATCCGGATAAGTGCGGCATGAGGGCTGGACATAATCTGAAATTTGCTCCATCTGTCCGGCCGGACGATTAACTATCTTAAGTGATGATGACAAATTAATATTGTCAAATGAAGAATAGCCATTTAGTGCACAATGGGTGTTCTTCAGTATTTGGCGGCAGTTTACATCATCAAAATCCGACAAGTAATTCTGCAGATGAATGCGCAACTGGGTGGTCGTGGCCTTGGTGGTAAGGTGCAAAGTCACCTTTGTCCAGGGTAAGCCGTTGGGTAAGAGCAAACGGCTGGCGGCCTGTCCGCCCCGGCCGTCTTCTTCAATCACCAAAATTTCCGCCTGGGCGCCCGAGGGGTTAAGTCCTAAAGTGTTAATATTGGCAGTCAAAATATAATTGGTATCAGCAAAAACATCAATCAAATCCGATTCGGCGATATACGGGCCGTTCACCCTTAAATAACGCCCTTCCAGTTTGTTGCCAGAATTTAAGGCCGCGAATTTATCCGGCGACCAGTTGGTAAAAATCTTGGTATCGCCCAGATTATAAAGCGGGGTTTTAATCTGATCGCCCACAGTCCAGCCGACAGGTTCGGCATTGGAATTTGCCTTGACCTGCTCGAAATCACCGTTATACACCAAGGCGGAACTGCCGGCTTGGGTCATTTTATTAAGCGGCGATTGGCCGGTAACGGTATAGCCGGTATAATTGGCATAGGCAAAAGCATTGGAGGGTTTATAACGAACGGCCAAGGGAGAGGAACTGGTGAAGCTGGCACAGGTGCCATTAACATCATCCACAGCGTTGCAGGTATCAAAACCCAAACATTTATCCGTTGACTCAAATCGCCTCTCATTGGAGCTGACATTGCCCTTTAAGTAATTGGTGCAATAGAGCCAGTCACTGCAGGTGCGGTCGGCCTTGACTTTAATTAAGGAATCAGCGGTGTTTGTAGCCGCCCCGGAACCACCCACATCCCAGGCAGAAAGAGCCCCCTGGTAAGCCAAAAGCGACTGATTGGTATCCGAAAGCTGCATACCCTCCTTGTAGAAGTCCATGGCGTTGTAAGTCAGATACTTGAAATACCTAGTCCAGACGTCATCGGAATTGTAATCAACCTTGCCGCGATTATTGAACAAGACGCAGCCATTCCTGAAGTCAGCAGTGCCGGCGCAGGAAGTATAGTCAACTGAATTGTTCAGTTTGTAATAGACGCCGGCCTTGGCGATCTTGGCATTTTCCTTAAGGTTACTCACCCTGACTTGGCAATTTTCCAAATTAGTATCTCCACCATCCAAATAAAAGAAGTCACCAGGCAAAAGTCCAAGGTTTGTGCCATTATTAGAAGAAATGGTATTACAGCCAGCGGTTACCGCTGTCACAGCCAACCCGCCGGAAATGGCATAAAGCGTGTCGGCTTTGAGATTTATGGTGCAAGAGGACTGGCCCTGGCAATTAAAATTTGGAATCTCATTGTTGCCAATATTCAACTGATCCACAAACTCAGTGCAGCTGCTTTGCTCCGTCGGGCAAGAGCCGACCCAGCCATCATAGGCGGAACTATTGTCTGATTGAGTCACGGCGTTAAACCGTCCGATCGGCTGAACTTTGTTATCTATATTATCATAACCGGTGCCATAACTCTGCAGTTTGGTGCTCTGGCATTTTTCGGTCGTGCCGGAAATATACCAACCCGGTTCCATAAAGGATGTAGGTTGGCTAAAATCACAAATCTTGCCATGCGGCAATTTGAAGTAGGCCAGAGAATTATCAGTGGAGAATTCATCGCACCACAGGGCATCATGATAGCACAGGTCAATACTATAACGATCCGGATCATTTCTGAGATAGAGCGTGCTATAGCCGGTAATCTCATCCCATTTGTCTACTTGCGGCAAGCCCAAAGCGCGACAGCCCTTGTTATTGACGTTGCAGGCGAACTTGTTGTCGTTGACCAGATAGACCAGATTGTCTGCCGGCACAGAGACATCGTCAAAAATCTTTCCGCCGACATTAAAATTCTGACCGAAGGGGTTAAGGGAATTATGCGTGTCAATTAAGGCCTCACAGCCGGCAGCCTTGGCGCGGCAGAGCGAGGTAAATGACCGCAAATAAACCAGATCCTTGGCGCGATCCTTATAGGAGGCACAGCTCAGCATCTCGCCAATGGCACAGCGGCCGGCATTGGCGTCCTGGCAGGTGCCTACGGCAAGTGCCTTGGCACCAGTGGGATCATCCCAGGGATTGTCGCAAACAAGCGGCGTGTACCAGGAATTTTCCACCACGTAGGTGATATTGGATAACTCTTTTAGGACAACATTATCCAGATAAATCTTATAGCCATCGGGCAGATTGAATTCCAAATATTCCGGATCAGTCGGCGTCCAGGTTACAAACACCGGCCCCAGATCATATTTTCTCCATTCGTTTGTTACTTGCACCCGCGGCACCAACAGTCCGCCACTAACCGCGCGACTGGTTGCAAAATAATTTTCTTCATTAGTGCCAGCGCTGGTGAATTTGATGGAGGTCGGGGAAAAATCAGCATTGCCCTTGGCCCAAAAGCTCAGGGAGTAGGTCTTATTCTGCGCAATCAAAACTGGCTTCTTAATTACATAATTAGTATTGCCAGAACGATCTATGGCATCGACCTTATTGGACAAGGAATAGCCGCCAGGATAAGTGGATTCTAATGAGATCATCAGTCCGCTAGGACTTGGCGGAGTTCCGCCATCCACCCAGCCGTTTAGCGCCGAGGCCTCATTGGTACCGAAATTATCATTAATCAGATTCCTGACATTCCTGCCCTGGTTGCCCACATAGGCACGGCAGCCAGAGAGTTCCGCTGAGCAAAGAGTGCCTTGCTTGGGAATGGCATAATAAACACACTCTTTGGTATTATTATTCCACCAGCCATGCGAGCCATTGCAGTCGGCCTCGGCCTCAACTATTGTGGCCTGGGTCTGGGTGCGGCGATAGGGATGGCAGTTGTCAGAAGAAGCCACGGTGCGGGAGAGCAGGCGGCGATGTATGTTGCCCAGGGCGTCATAAAATTCGCGACAGTCGGAGTTGATAGCCATGTCGTCCTTAGTACAAATACCAAAATCAAACCGATCAGCATTACTGCTATAAGGGCTGGAAGGATCATTGCAAATGGGGTTGCCATTGCCATCATATTGCAAGTTAGTGCAAGGTGCATAACCAGAAATATTATTGCCAGTAAGATCTGGCTCTGGGTCATCGCTTCTATTTGATTTCTTGAAAACAAAACCCCTGAGCTGGTAGCCGGTAGTATCTGACCCTTCCCAGGTATAATACGGCGCATCATCAACGGCCGGTTTTTGGCAAACCTTAAGATGCACATAATACTCCTTGGCTTCCGCTCCTTGGCCCAGCACATCCAGATTGGTGAATTCATCGCAGCCGGCATAGGCGGCCGAGCAATACTTGGCCTTGTTGTCGGCAATAAACTGGCGGAAGACAGAGTTGGTGATAAAGTCAGTCGGCTCCTGCTTATAGACCTGATAGCCGACGCACTCGGCCGGACAGGTGTCAATGTCATAGGCGATGCCCGGCACCACCGGGTCTTTATTGACCGGCGTGTACAATTCACAACCCACCTCCTGCGCCAGACAGACGCCGGCAAAAGCCTTGCAGAACGAGCTCTGTTGGCTTAGCACCCTCTGCAAATCGCCCTCGTTCTGCGGCCACGAATTGGTGGAGGTGCCATAATAGCAATTAAGATAATCAGGGGCTTTATTCAAGTAAAGCAAATTGGCCGTGCCATAATCCTTATAATCAGATGCACTGACGATATTGTTATTAACTTCTTCTAATTGAATATTGTCAAAATATACAGGGACATTAAGCATACCGTTCCGCAATCGTATCCGCAGGTCAGAAAAATCCTGATTGGGATTAATCGGTAATTCCAATCTAAACCAACTATTGGTGGTAACGCCGCTAAAAGGCGGATAAACCATTTTTTCCGCTACCGCGCCAGCGGGACTATCTCGCCATAAATCAAAACCAAAACCATTTGACGTGGGGTCGCTAACCGAGGTGACATTTACCCAAGCCGATAAAATATATTTTTTGCCCTTGGCCAACTGGATGTTTGCCGGTGTTAATAAAACATACTGAGCACCGCCACTCCCCAGGGTGGTGGTTATACTCTTGACTGAATAACTACCGACGATAGCGGCATTATTATTCACCGCCTCCCAAGTCCCAGCCGAATCAGAATAAGAAACGGCAGTCCATCCTTGCAAATTGCCCAGTTCAAAGCCACTATTGGGCACCAGATTCGTGCCCAGGCCTGGCTTGGTGCGGATAAATTGCGAGCAACCATCGCTCGCCGCCGTGCAGGTCTGGGCATCGCGATCAAAATACAGATTGGTTGGCGAACCAATTGCAGTTGCACCAGTGCCATCAGCAATGGTCTGCAGCGGCGTATAAAGCTTGACGCTGTTGGCGGCGCAATCGCGCTTCATTTGCTTCAACTCAAAATCATCTAAGTAAACATCAGTGATGGAATTCTGGGCTGTGATAATACCGATCATGATGCCGGTATTCTTGGCGGTGGTAAAAGAAAGTTCCACCTTGGTCCAGCCCGCCACACTGCCAATGACCGGCTGACCGGCAAACCAGGTGGCGTTAGTCCGGTCGCCATATAGCGGACTGCCAGAGGCATAAACCTGCACCGCCACTGAGCCGTCGCTGATCGTGCCGCGGATATAATAAGACAGGAGATAAGTGGTGTCGGGAGTGGTGCTGATATTATCCAAAGTGGTGACAAGTTCCCGCGAGTTATTAGCGGCAACCAGATGCAGGCCAGCGCCAGCGCGTCCATGCGTGGCATCGCGGAAGTGGCGGTTGTTATTGTCTAAATAAGAAAGCTCGTCAGTCCAGTTAGTACTGTTGCCGGGATTAGGACTGACAAAGTTCTCAAAATCAGAATTAAGAGAACCGAGCAGGTTGTCAGATGCAAAGCATGCTTCCACATAGCAACTGATGCCGCCGGCGGGTATAGAGCAGGTCGCTTTGGCGGGATCATTGAACTTGCAGGATTTGGCATCAGCATCCCAGGCACAACCTGTCGTATCCTTTAGCGACTGGCAGGTTGAGCTGGAACAGGGAGAGCTCATCTGCAACTGATAATTAACGCTGATATTTTTTCCCTCAGGTACATTCCAACCAGGATTGGCCGTAACGGCCACATCCAAACCCGAAGTCAAATCGGCCGACGCGTGATTGGAAACCTTATCAACTGTATTATCCAAAATTATGTCACCATTCCATTCCTTGCTGGCCATGTTGAAGTTGGTGGCGAAAGAGCGGCAGCCGGCGTTCTGAGCGTTGCAATTTAGAAAATCCAGAGTGTTGGACAAATATGAAGCCGTGGCTCCGGAGGCGGACTTGTAGGTCTGGCAGGTGTTATAGCGGGAGTCGCAGCTCTTGCCGAAATTCCACATCCGGCGCTCCCTGGTGCAATAGCCATAACTGGTGCAATTGCCGTTTTCGTCCTCGCTCAGGCACTGCTCCTCATCCGCGCAATACTCCACGCGTGAGATGCCCGTGCCTGAGGTATCGGAATTCTTGCCGCCATAACCCTGGTCGCGACAGAAGAGCTCTGGCGCCTTAAGCACCCAGTAAGGATCGATCATGCCCTTAAATTCATTGGTGGAACAATTATTGATGCCCACGCCATAAAAGCAATCCATGATCTGGCCCAAAGTATAGCTCTTTAAGTCAGTGCGACCTTGAATCAGTTGAGCCGCCATTTCCCAGCCAACCGGCACAATTCGATATTTTCGTAAAATTATAATACTGCGATAGGGAATGGAATTTTCCAGAGAAGTAATGACATAGGGTGGCGAGGCAAAAGCCCGATTCTTGACTTCAGCCGGCAAATCAGTGACAAAAATCTCAGATCTAATAGCCGTGACCAGCTTCTGGTCAATGACGCAGTCAGTCGGGCCAGGATTATTCTTATCGGACTCAGCGCACTGCGCCAACTTAATCAAGATGTCGTATTTGCCGCCGACTTTGGATTTTTCCACCAGCAGATTCATAAACCTTTCCTTGGCGGCGCTGATGCTACCGCCAAGCGGGCTGGCATTGGGATTGAATAGGGTGGCGAGTTGTGAAGGACTAGTAACGCCTGTGGCTCCCCCACCAGAAGAACTAAAGAATCCACTCATCAAATTTTGCAGCAACTGAGCAACTAAGGTATTTAGGAATTCCTCGATCATGTCAGCAATGGTGTTGGTGAAAGTGGCCATACCGGTATCGGCCTTGGCATTATTCTTTCTAAGCTCATCGGCAATAAAGGTGCCGGGCGTCAGAATCTTACCGGCAATGTTCTTAATATCCTTAAAGAGCTGATTGATCTCGGCGGACTTGGTGCCGGCCTGAACTTGCGCCGCCACATAAGCATTCCTCTGATCAGCCATCATCAGGGCAAAAGAAATATCGTTTTGTCCCGGCCTCATGGAGGTCTTGTAATCAACAGAGAAACTGGCTTTACTGATGGCGCTCTGCCAATTATTAACCAGGGTGGAGAGGGGGCAGCCGGTACGCCTCGCCTGATAGCCCTGGCCATAATTCAAGCCGACTTGAATCGCCAACTTGACTTGGAAATTTGGCTGGCACAAGTCCACGCCAAAAGTCGAGCCAATACCTTGGATAAAGTCCCCCAGAGCCACATCAGCGATGTTTTTAAGATAGGCGCCCCAGCCCTCGGTGATAAACAGCGGCTGCTGGCCTCGGCCGCCAGAAGCCACCCAGACAGCTGTGTCGTGAGCGATCTGGCGAGTAAATAATTTAAGCGATGACTTGAAAGCCACAGCCAGGGTCTGACGCAGAGAATCTTTTAATTGTGAGAACCATTCCTCTCGCTGGCGCTTCTTCTTCTGCGCCTCCAAATTAGTGACTATTTCTTCAACACTCATTTCTCCAAGAGCCGAGGTCTGGTTCATAACACAAGTAATCATTGCCTGAATATCCGTACTCATAGCCACTCCTCCACCACCGACATCCGGGCAAAAAATTTTAGCCGATTTACCATTTTGCGTCAACGTGAAAGAATACAAATCTTCTCCTTCTCCCGCAACTATGCTAACGGCACCTGCTGATGCCCAAACAGTAAAAGCAATAAAAAAATTGGCAACCATGAAAATCGCCAGAATAATAATTCGGCTCGCAAAATACTGTTTTTTATTTAGCTTGTCACTCACAAAATTTTTGATTTTTCTTTAATGTCTAAATGTCATCCCGAGGGAGGCCGTAATCGGCCGACCGTGGGGATCCCGTGTTTTTGCCACTATATTGCTTCGTCGCTTAGCTCCTCGCAATGACATCTAATAATTCTTCTGACAAATCCTTCCACTTAGGATTAAACTTATTAATTAAATCAATCTTTCTTTTACTCGACCACGACTTAATCTGTTTTTCTCTGCTTATGGCCTCATAAATACTTTGTCCATAATCATAATATACCAACTTATCGCAATTATACTTTTTGGTGAACTCACTCACTCGATCTGTCTTGTTTTTATGTTCCCAAATACGTCTGACTAAATCACTGGTTACTCCTGTATACAAAACTGTATGTCTTTTATTGGTTAAGATATAGACGTAATAATATTTAGTCATAACGTAATTCTGACACGGGATCCCCACGGTCGCTTCGCTCCCTCGGGATGACAACAAGGCGGGATCCCATGGTCACCTTTCCTTGTCATCCCGAGGGAGGCTGTAATCAGCCGACCGTGGGGATCCCGTGGTTTTGCCACGGGATTGCCCGCCCGCATCGATACGCGAAG
>Ga0172371_10000838_pt1 | contig 48794 bp, 40 predicted proteins | sample Lak12m_FD_114543 | JGI IMG/M metagenome (GOLD analysis project Ga0172371, IMG submission 114543) | Freshwater microbial communities from Kabuno Bay, South-Kivu, Congo - kab_022012_12m | ecosystem: Environmental > Aquatic > Freshwater > Lake | place: Democratic Republic of the Congo: South-Kivu... | reverse complement strand
GTATTTTTAGTATATTGCCGGGTGGTTCAATCCGCCTTTAGAGAGCTTGAGCCGTATGATGGGAAACTATCACGTACGGTTCTTAGGGGACAAGGGCGGAGTAATCCGCCTGCGTTACCCGACGAAACAACACAGCGGACAGACACGAGAACCACCGACAATTTGGTTTGACACTTCTTGACAGGTTTGACAGACAAAAAATAAAAAGTGGAGACCAGCGACCACTTAAAAAACGGGGCGACACCGAAAAGCCATATGAGTAGGAAAATTAAAAATAAAGGAAAAATTTTATGCGTACAATAGGTAACATTCTTTGGCACATCCCATTTTTGGGATTCTTAACTGCATTAGGAACATTTCTTATTGGCGGTTTATTTGTAATAAAACCTTAAGGGGGGTCAATATCCCGGAATGGGGGTCAATATCGCCGGAATATGCATTTGGATATTCCGGAGCATACTGACCCCCTTGCGGATAAAATCTGCTGAAGTATCAGATCTATTATGTCACAACAATTGGTTGAGCATTTATATTTCGACCAGTTCAACGGTCCGCAAGAAGCTTCAGAAATAACTCCATCCCCTTTCGTTTGCGGTCATCAAATGCATAGGAAATATTATTTTCCAGATAACCAATTACATCGAGACCTTTGGGGATTTTATCGGAGAAGAAAACGGGGATCTCCCTCTTGCGCACAATACCATACTCAAGAGCTTTGTTGAATTTGCGCAGGAATCCGTCAGGAAGTTGTTCGTTGGCAAGCCAGACAGCGAAAACAAATGGCAGAGAAGTATATTTGATCCACTCTCCTGCAAGATCGTATGCATAAGGGTATTTGTCAACAAGCCTGAATGTTTTATCACCAATCGCCGTAAGGCTTTCGCAATCCGGAGAAGTTTCCGCTTCCCCGGGTCCGAGTTGCTTCCAGAGGGGATTTATTTTCCAGAACCGCCTTGCAAGAATCCTGACGAGCTGTACACTTGTTCTGGAGTCGAAATCAAGACTGATCTCCCTCATCTCATGAAGGGGAACATGACTGAGCAACAGAACGGTCTTTACTTCCTGTTCAGCTCCGATGCAATAATCGGCCACGGGAATGGGGTGATCCAGGTCAGGAATTGCGCCCACCGGTACCAGGGCAAGATCCACTTCGTGGTTTTTAAGCTTTTCTGCACATACTGATGGGATGTCAAGCTGAAGTTCGATATCATCCAGTTCGCCGCTGGTCTTTATTCCAAAAACGAATGGGAATGTATTCAGGTAAGAGACCGCCGATATTTTTATCAGATCCATGAGGGAGGACAAAGTTAAAAAAATCAAAGTACATTTGCAGAAGAAAAGGACTTCCCGGTAATTATGAAGAAACTCCTGGCATATGGTGTTCTTGTTGTATTTCTGTTCAACTCCATGGGGTATTTTGTGATCTATGAAGTGAACAGATATCTGATCAGGAAAGAGATGCAGACAGCAATTTCAAGGTCTCCCGTAATTACCGTTATCGAGGTTCCAGCCTCCGGCACCGGCAACCCGGTCACATGGATAAATAAGCGGGAATTTATATACCAGGGCAGTATGTATGATGTAATATATACGAGTGTTCGAAGTACTAAAACACTCTATTACTGCATACATGATAAAAAAGAAGAGAACCTCGTGAAATCATTCCAACGGGCCAACACCAGCAGAATATCACAGGCGCTGTGGAACCTGATGGTTCATTTTGCTGTTCCTACAGCTTCATTCACCTTGAAAACAGAGGATCCGCTACCTGTGTCCTATCCGTTTATTAACAATAAAATGTGCTCTGTCACTCTCACACCTGTTTCCCCACCTCCCCGGTATCAATCCTGATCCGGGATGTTGGCAATAAGCATTGCCATGTAATTGTATATGCAAAGGGTCTGAACTCCTGATGGGTTCATATTCTGCATATTATTTCTATTTATTATACTATTAAATCTATGCATATGAAATATAAGATATATTTTATTGCCTTCTTTACCCTTGTATCTCTTCCAGTAATCTCACAAGAGGTCACTGTGTTGGACAGATCTGACCTTCAGCCCATAGATCAGGTCTCCATCACCAATCAGAGTCACAGTTATCTGGTTGTGACCAATACCACCGGGAACGCCAGTCTCTCCGGCTTCGGGATTTCGGATACTCTATACTTTACGCATGTAGCTTTTCAGCCCTATATGGTTCCTTTTAAAGAACTTTCAATGAAAAATTCCATGGTATACCTTACCGAACATATTATCCGTTTGGACGAGTTCGTCATCTCAGCCAACAGAACACAGGAGAAAAAGTCTAATCTGCCTTACAAAATCGAGACCATCTCAGCCAAAGAGATCCAGTTTGAGAATCCACAGACCTCTGCCCAGATGCTGGAGCAAACCGGCGATGTTTTCATCCAGCAAAGCCAGATGGGGGGCGGAAGTCCGGTATTAAGAGGACTGGAAGCCAACAGGGTGTTGCTGGTACTCGATGGGGTCACGTTGAATAATGCCATTTACCGGGGGGGGCATCTCCAAAGCATAATAACAGTGGATCCCGGTTTGATTAACTCAAGCGAGATCCTTTTTGGACCCGGTTCCGTAATATATGGAAGCGACGCACTGGGCGGCGTTGTGACCCTGCAAACTTTTGATCCGGATTTATCGGGAGAAAAAAAAGTACTTTTTCACGGACAGGCATATGGTCGCTTCTCTTCAGCCAACCTGGAGAAAACTGCAGGATTCCGGCTCAATATCGGGTTGAAAAAATGGGGATTTCTGACCGCATTTACTTACAGTGACTTTGATGACCTGAGGGAAGGACGCAGCAGGAATCCATTTTATGGTTCATTCGGAGAGCGCCCTTACTATGCAGCCCGGATAGATGGAAAGGACACCATGGTGGTAAACGACAAGCCATGGATACAGAAACCATCCGGATACAGCCAGTACAGCCTGCTCCAGAAAGTGCTATTTGCCCCTGACCGGGATTTGAAGTTTATCCTGAATCTGCAATATTCCAATTCCAGTGATATTCCCAGGTATGACAGGCTCACCGATACGGTAAAAGGACAGTTAAAATATGCTGAATGGTATTATGGCCCCCAGGAACGGCTTTTTGCTTCTTTGAAGGGTTCATTGTCTAATGAGAACATCCTGTATGATCAGGCAACAGTAATCCTGGCTTATCAGCGCAACAAAGAAGAACGGGTCAACCGGAGGTTTGATAAGAATGACCGGAAATTCAACCTGGAGACCATAGATGTGATTTCACTTGATGGTGACTTCAGAAAGCGGTTGAGTGGGAAGGATGAACTCCGGTATGGAATCTCGGCTGATTTCAACACAGTCGGATCATCTGCCTACAGGGAGGATATTTTAACAGGAAACATTTTTTATGATATTCCTTCGCGGTATCCCGATCAGAAAGGCCGGATGTTCAATGCAGCGGTTTACCTGTCCAACGACTGGAACATCAACAATACCATTACCTTTTCACAGGGTATCAGGTACACATTTGTCTCACTTTCGGCAGCCTGGTCAGATACTATGATGAACATCATTCAATTTCCTTTCAGTAGCACAGTCGTTCAGAATAACCACGCTGTTAATGGTTTCCTGGGCTGGGTCGTTCATCCGGGCTATGATTGGAAGATAGCACTGATAGGCTCTTCAGGATTCAGGGCCCCGAATATTGACGATCTCGGAAAGGTGAATGACTCGAACAGTCAGGATCAGCTCCTCATCGTTCCAAATCCCAACCTGAAACCCGAATACGCTTACAACCTTGAACTCACATTGGCGAAAACGTTCGAGAAAAGTGTCAGGGTGGAATTAACGGGTTATTATACCTGGCTGACAGATGTCATTGTTTTAAGACCCACGCAGTTAAATGGCCAGGATTCTGTATGGTTTGACGGGGTATTGTGCCAGGTCGAAGCAAATACCAATGCAGGAAATGCATACATCTACGGTGCGCAGGGAAGTTTACGGGCGCAGGTGTCCAGAACTTTCTCGATAACAAGTAATCTAACCTATACATTCGGTCGTGTGCAGGATGATAATTCCCCGCTGGATCACATCCCTCCACTGTTTGGGATGACTTCTTTCAAGCTTGAACTGAGCAAGTTTAAAGGCGATTTCTATGTCATGTATAACGGTTGGAAACGGATCAGCGACTACAGCCCTTCAGGGGAGGATAACCAGGCGTATGCAACTCCGGAAGGGATGCCCGCATGGTACACTTTGAACCTGAAATTAAGTTATCAGTTCAATAAGTATCTGAACCTTGATTGCGGTGTGGAAAACATGCTGGATCAGAATTACCGGAAGTTTGCATCCGGGATCAGTTCTCCCGGCAGGAATTTCATCGTTGCATTACGCGGATCCTTCTGAAAGGATCCTGTGGATCTCCAGAATCTGTGGTATGATCAGTGTGCTGCCATCGTTGAGGATCACGAAGTCGGACATGGCAGATTTTTGAACGTCTGGTAATTGAAACTGCATCCGCCGGAGGATCATCTCCCGGGAAATGTCATCCCTTTTGGCGATGCGCTCAATGGAGATTCCGGCAGGACACGATACGTGGATAACCTTGCTGAATGCATCCCGCATCCCGCTTTCAAAGATAATAGCGGCCTCGTGTATGACATAAGGGTATTCAGCGTGCTGAGTGATCCAGGTTTTGAAATCCTCCATAACAAGCGGATGAATTATCTTATTCAGTGATGCTAAAATTTCAGGATCTGCAAATGCAATTGTCGCCAGGACCCTGGTGTTGAGATGGCCGTCAGCATCCAGGATCTGTTCGCCTGTCAGCAAGAGAGTTTTTTTTATTACATCTCTTCTGAGATACATTTTCTTTGCTTCAATATCAGCATGGTAAACCGGAATGTTCAGGCATTTAAAGACAGCAGCGACGGTGCTTTTACCGCTACCTATATTTCCGGTGAGGCCCACGATAAGCATCTACTTTCTCCTCCGTTCGAATTCGAGATGCAAGGTGTCGGGAGAGGTTGAAAGAAGGTAGTTCTGAAAGTGGGACTGACTGGAGATTTCATAACCAATCGGGTTGGAAAGGAGGTACCCACGGTAGATGTTTCCTTTTCCTTTTACTTTGACCCTCGAAAGATCAAGGTCGTAAATATGCGTGGTGGAACGGAAGAATTTATCCGTAAAAAAATCATACCCCTGAACCCTCAGTTTAAGTGTCAGGATGCTATCCGACGCATGAATCAATTTGTACGAAGGAGGGATATGGGTAAATCTGATCTGATAATCGACAGTATAGTAATACTCCCTTGAGAGCTTTACCAGACTCCATAAGAAAACCGAAACCAACAGGCACATCAGAAACACGTACAATTGGTTCCTGAACTTCTGGCTGCGTCGTTTCCGCGCATTCCCAATGAATTCTATGAACTCAGGTTTCATCGTACCGGATGTATCCGGCCCAGATTATTTACTCTCGATTGTGTCGGAAGTGCTTGAAGCAATGGCAGATTTTTCAATCCGGAAGCGAACCCCGTTTTCAACTTCAAGGGTCACAGTGGTCTCCTGCAATTCCACGATCTTTCCATGAATCCCGCCAATGGTCAGTACTTTCTGGCCTTTCTGGATAGACTCCCTGAATTTTTTCTGGTCTTTTGATTTCTTCATCTGCGGACGAATGAAGAAAAAATAGAAAACCACAATGATTAGAATTAAGGGAAGAAAAGACATCCAGCCACTTCCTTCACCACCCTCCTGTTGAGGAGCCATTAAAAGAATTGTCATTAGTTCGGTCATACACTTTACGAATTACGATTTTAGAATTACGGTTTATTTCTTTTCTTTTCTCACGCTTCAATTTTTCCAACCTCACTCTACTCACACCCTCTTACCCTCTTACCCTCATACCCTCACACGATTAGTCGGCTCCCGGAGTCACTACCTGCGACTTGATCTTAAGCTGGGTGACATTGGGCTGAGTGTTTGCTACCACGACGATCGTCTTTGTCTGGTAACCCTTTCTTCCTTTACTGTTGAAGGCAATCTTAATAATTCCAGACTCGCCCGGCCGAATAGCGGTTTTCGGGTAAGAGGGAACTGTGCACCCACAACTTGTGCTTACATCTGCAATAACAAGATCCCGTTTACCTGTGTTGGTAAATGAAAAATTATATGAAACTGACTCTCCTTCAATTATCCGTCCGAAATCATGTTCCAACTCTTCGAATGTGATAACCGGAAGAAGATCCTGACTCCCGCCGGAAGCTGAATTTGGGTTGTTAACAACATCACTGTCAAGTAATTGTCCATTCTCATTACTAGCTGAGTTGCAGCTGCAGAGCAGAATAATAAAAAATCCGAAAAGATACAGCAACCGGTAGGCCATGTTTCTGAATTTTTGCGTCACAAAGGTAATAAATTTTGGAGAACCCGAACTTTGCCGATATTTGCGTAAGAAATAGCAGCAATGAGAATATACCTGGTAGGATATATGGCGAGCGGCAAAACCTGGCTGGGGCAGGAACTGGCTCTGGCTAATGGATTGGAATTTGTTGATATTGACGATCTTTTCGAGAACCGTTATCGCATAACGATTTCAGATTTTTTCGACAAGTACGGAGAGGAATTGTTTCGGAAACTGGAGCATGAGATCCTGGAAGGGACGTTGGAGTTTGACAATGTTGTCATCGCTACCGGTGGTGGAACGCCTTGTTTCTATAATAACATGGATTCAATTCTGAGTTTCGGGAAGTCGGTTTATCTGAGGATGGATCTCACGGAACTAATTAACCGGATACAGACGATAAAGAAAAAGCGCCCGCTGCTGATGAATCTTGAATCATCCGGACTTAAGGATTTTGTGAGGGATCAGTTGCAGGAACGGGAGAAATTTTATCTCAAAGCAGACTGGGTTTTCGACGGCCCTGATTACCCCGTTGAGGAGATTAGCCGGATATTGGGGCTGAAGTAAAAATAGTGTGAGAATGTGAGCGTCCCTGATACTCTCATACCCTCATACCCTCATACCCTCATACGTCTTAACAGGGCAACGTTTTCCACATGTTGGGTGTGTGGAAACATATCCACGGGCTGACACTGTACCAGTTCATACTGATCTTTCATCAGAACCATGTCACGCGCTTGGGTAGTTGAATTGCAACTGATATAAACAATCGTTTCAGGAGAAGTCTCAAGAATGGAACGGATCACTTTTTCGTGCATTCCTGACCTCGGTGGATCTGTAATGATCAGGTTTGGTTTTCCGTATGTTTCAAGAAATCCTTGATTCAGAACTTTCTCCACCTCCCCGTGAACGAAGCGGCAGTTGGTGATCCCATTGTTTATAGCATTTACCTTTGCATCTTCGATGGCTGCCTCGACAGTATCAATGCCCACGACCTCTTTGACGTAACGGGCGATGTAGCAGGCAATCGTTCCGGTTCCGGTGTAAAGGTCATATACAACCTCATCACCTTTAAATCCGGCAAATTCTGCCGCAAGCCGGTAAAGTTGCCCAGCCTGTTCGGTGTTTGTTTGAAAGAATGATACAGGACCTACCCTGAAACGGAGATCAGGATCTCCTTCAGCAAACGCTTTCATCTGTTCAGTGATAAAGGCATTGCCTTTATATTGAATGAATTCCAGGTCATACATGGAATCGTTCTTTTTCTGATTTACGGCGTAATAGAGAGAGGTTATTTCCGGAAAGATTTCTGATAGGTGGTCCAGGATTCCGTAAATCTCCTCAGGCATATTATCTTTTACAACCAGGATCACCATCACTTCTCCGTTAACAGCGGTGCGGATGATTACATTCCGTAAAAATCCGATCCAGGTTTTTACGTCATAAAAGGATAGGCCTTTCCCCATTGCGTAAGCTTTCAAAGCCAGCCGTATGGTATTAGATGGTTCCCTCTGAAGGTAACAGTTGCGGATGTCGAGGACCTTGTCAAACATCCCGGGGATATGATATCCTAAAGCATTTCTCCTGCCGGGTGTTTCATCCCACGATTCATCCTCGGTAAACCACCTCCTGTTGGAAAACGTATACTCCAGTTTATTCCTGTAGAAGGTCGTGTTTGCCGATGGAATGATAAGCCGGAGGGTAAAATCGTTGAATTTACCTATCCTTTTCAGATGATCTTCAACCTGTTTTTGTTTGAAGAAGAGCTGTTCATCGTACTTCATATTCTGCCACCTGCATCCTCCGCAGGTGCCAAAGTGGTCACAGACTGGGTCAGTCCGTTTGTCAGACAACAAGTGTGTCCTGATCACTTTCCCTTCGTAATAATTTTTACGTTGGTTTGTTACCTGGATATCCACAACATCACCAGGAACAGCATATGGAACAAATACAACTTTGCCCTTTACCCGGGCTATTGATTTTCCTTCTGCACCCGCATCAATAATGGTCACCTGTTCAAAAACCGGCAGATCTTTTCTTTTTTTTCGCATAACATCATGAATTAGGTGATTTAGTGATGTCCGCCTGTGTCAGGCCTTCAGCGGTTAAAACAGGAAAGAACAATCGTCATTCGGAAATCGTTGTTCTTAATTTGTAATGCTTGCTGTCTCCCCATTCTCCATAACCGGTTGAATCTCCTGCTCGTCTGATATCCTCTTCCATGGCCTTCTTCGACTCCTTCGCGTCATCAGCAATGCCCGGTTTGTCATGGTACAGCAGGTAATTTTGCTTGTACTTCATGGGTGTCAGGTTGGGCATCATCACATTTGCTCCTGCAAGCAAGGCTTTCTCCCTTCCCCTGGGATCGATGGCCTGCATGGCGGTGGTCGCAGCAATATTTATATCTTTCATCAGGATCCGGAGTATGGCAACCATGTTCAGGGAGGTTTCAAGCCGTTCCTGCAGCGATGGAATAAGGTGCCGGAATTCAAACATCGGAGTCTCCTCATGTTCAATATAGGGTCCCATTCCAACCATATCGATATCAATCTTTTTGAAAAACAGTAAATCATCAGCCAGATCCTCGATCGTTTGAAATGGAAGTCCGATCATAACTCCGGTTCCTACCTGGTAACCTGTCTCCTTCAGGTAGTTCAATGAGACCAGGCGTTGGTGATAGCCATGGAGTTTGTCTGAAGGATGAAGCTTTTTATAAAGATCAGGGTTTGAGGTCTCGATCCGGAGAAGGTAGCGGTGAGCTCCGGCATCATACCAGCGGCGGTATGTCTCCGGTTCCTGTTCTCCAAGTGAAAGTGTAACATGAAGTTCTCCGTTTGTGCGTTGATTTATCTCCCGCAGCAACCGTTCAATTGTTAAGGCAAAACGAGGTGATGAATTTTCCCCGGACTGGATAACGATGGAGGCAAACCGGTTATGATAAGCGTACATGGCAGCTTCGATTACCTCCTTGTCTGAGAGCCGGTATCTGGTGTACGAGGTGTTGTGTGAACGGATTCCGCAATAATAACAGTTCTTGCGACAGATATTAGAATATTCAATCAAACCGCGAAAAAAAACTTTCCGCCCAACAGCTCTTGTTTTTACTACAAGCGCTTTATTGTAAAGCAGAGATGATGCAGGTTTTTTTAATCGTATCAGGCTGATGATTTCATCCCTCGTCAAATATTTTTTTTGTAAAATCTTATCAACAGGTACAGGCATTAATTATTTTTTTTAATACTTTAGCTTTTGAATGATTCCCTTCGCTAAACAGCAAAAATACAACAATTGACAGTCTCATGGAAGAAAAAATAAGAACCATATTAGTCGATGACGAACGCACCAGCATGATCACTCTGGAGTCGTTATTGAAGAAATATTTTCCATCGATTCAAATTGTTGGCAAAGGGGAAACTGTTGCACAGGCTGTTGCAGAGATTAACAGCAAGGCTCCTGACCTGGTATTCCTCGATATTTCTTTACCGGATGGTGAGGGTTTTGATGTGCTTGAACAGACATCAGAGATTAACTTTGAAGTGATTTTTATCACTGCATATGATCAGTATGCAGTTAAGGCATTTGAGTTTTCAGCTCTGCATTACCTGGTAAAACCGCTTACGCTTGATGGGTTAAAAGACGCTATTGGAAGGTTTAAGGAGCTGAAGACAGATGAACACCTTGATGATAAGATCCATGTTCTTAAAGAAAGCCTGAGGAATAAGAACGAAAAAATTATTATCCCCTCTTCTGAAGGGCTGAATGTAGTTCGTCTGAGCGATATCATGAGGCTTGAAGCAGACGATGTGTACACCTACTTTTTCCTTACAGACGGTCAGCGACTGATGGCATCACGTCCACTGAACAATTATGAAAAGATTCTGGAGGATCTTCCTTTCTCACGAATTCATGCAAAACACCTTGTCAACCTGATGTACATCAAACGTTATGTAAAAGGGAAAGGGGGATCAGTTGTAATGGAAGATAACACCGAAGTGGAAGTATCCGTCAGAAAAAAACCGGATTTCCTTACCAAACTGAAAAATTTTGCCCGGTTCGTGTAGGGGCGACCTGGCCGGACGCCCCTACAACCCTTTCGCCCTCCACGCGGGTTACCCCAATGCGCTTGTTGTCCCTATACGTTGAACCGGATATGTAGCATATCTCCGTCCTGTACGACGTAGTTCCTCCCTTCCACCATTAACTTCCCGGCTTCCCGGCACGCATGCTCTGAACCCAGTCTTATAAAATCTTCATATTTAATAACTTCCGACCTGATGAAGCCACGCTCCAGGTCGCTGTGAATGACACCGGCCGCCTGAGGCGCAGTCATTCCGCGTGCAATAGTCCATGCCCTGACTTCCTTGGGGCCGGCCGTGAAAAAGGTCTGCAGATCCAGAAGATGATAGGCAGCTCTGACCAGGCGGTTGATCCCCGGTTCAGTCAGGCCTGCATCAGTCAGAAATTCAACCCGGTCCGCCTCCTCTTCCAGTTCTGATATCTCTGATTCCAAACGGGCTGCCAGGGTTATGATCTCCGCTCCCTCTTCCTTCAGGGAATTGAGAAACATTTCTGAGTAACCGTTCCCTTTTGCAGCGGAGGTGTCATCGACATTACAAACATACATAACCGGTTTGTCGGAAAGGAGAAACATGTCTAAAAGGTATCTGCGGTCTTCAGCTAAAAGGGGAGCTGTTCGGGCCGACTGGAATGATTCCAGGTGATCCTTTACGATATGCAGTACATCAATTCCATGCCTGGCATCCTTATCGCCCGATTTGGCTGACTTCTCAAGCCTGATCAGCTTTTTCTCGACTGATTCAACGTCACGGACCTGCAACTCAAGGTCAACAGTCTCCCTGTCCCTTACAGGGTTAACGGAACCTTCAGTATGAGGGTTCATCGGGTCGTCAAAACAGCGGACCACATGAATCAATGCATCTACATTCCTTATTTCGGTCAGGAATTGTGTCCCCATCCCTGTGCCTCCTTTTGCCAGTCCCGGGATGTCAACCATCTCAACGGTAGTAGGTGTAACCTTTGCTGCATGAATGAACCTGTCTATTTCATAAAGACGTGGATCAGGTACGACCATTGTACCCATATTTGCTTTCATGACAGATCCTGTTTCGGCACGGTGGCTGGAAATAGAGTTAAACAAGGTGGTTTTTCCACTGCCGGCCAGACCGATGATCCCACATTTTAGAGGCATTGATTCAGTTTTAAGCGACAAAAGTACAAAATTCGAATCATTCATATTTCTCCCCAACCCGGATCCGCTGAACCTGACTGATATTTATTTGTATTTCTGGATTTTCAGTCGTACTTTTGCACCCCAATTTGGAAAGGGTCAAATTGATTGACGTTCTTTATTTGAAATCCCGGAAAATTAACTTATTTATTAACCCGGTTGGCACATTTTATGCCACCACAATGAAATTTGAATGACTACTGACGAAACAAAATTACCCGGCGAAGCAGAAGAAAATACCGGCAACGACTTAGAATCTAACCAAGTAGAGGCCGGAGCGAGCGAAACTGAGGCAAATGAACCAACACCTGAAGAAGCAGAAGAAACTCTTACTGAAACAAAAGATCCTGAACTATCGGAAGTCACCGCCGATGAACCCACAGCAGAAGAACCGGTGATGAAAGAAACCATTACCCATGAACCAGTTTCTGAAGAACCTGTCGCCGGAGAAGTAATTACGGAGGATCCTGTTACCGATGAACCAGCCGTAGCGGAGATTGAGGCTACCGAAGAAATTGCAGCAACAGAAAAAATTACAGCGGTTGACGAACCTGCCTCAGAGCCTGAGACGATCGTTGCCGAAGAGACAATCCCATCAGCGGGTGTTAAGGCCAAAGAGCCAAAAGAAATGACCAGGAAAAAACCTGCTGCACCTGAATTTGATTGGGAAGCTATCGGCAAAAAGCAGGATCTTTATTCTGACAACGAGCGCAAAAGACTCGAAGAGGAATATGACCGAACACTGAGGGCCATCTCAGAGCATGATGTTATTGATGGAACTGTCGTTTCTTTGACCAACCGTGAAGTAGTAGTCAACATCGGGTTCAAATCAGACGGTGTAATACAACTTTCAGAATTCCGGTACAATCCCGAACTGAAATCCGGTGACATCGTTGAAGTCTATGTTGAAAATCAGGAGGACCCGACAGGTCAGCTGATCCTCTCGCATAAAAAAGCACGGATCCTGAAATCCTGGGATCGCATCAATTCAGCGTTTGATAATCAGGAGATCATCAAAGGGTATGTAAAATCACGTACAAAAGGTGGCTTGATCGTCGATATTTTTGGGATCGAAGCCTTCCTTCCGGGATCCCAGATTGATGTAAAACCAATCCGCGATTACGACATCTTTGTTGACAAAGTGATGGAATTCAAAGTCGTTAAAATAAACCACGAGTACAAGAATGTGGTTGTTTCACACAAAGCTCTTATCGAAGACGAACTTGAAGCCCAGCGGGCAGAGATCATCAAAAAACTGGAGAAAGGCCAGATACTGGAAGGAACTGTGAAGAATATCACTTCCTACGGTGTGTTCATCGACCTTGGCGGCGTTGACGGATTGATACATATTACCGACCTTAGCTGGGGACGCATCAACCATCCGGAAGAGATCGTTCAGCTTGATCAGAAAATAAAAGTTGTGATCCTTGATTTTGATGACAATAAGAAACGTATTGCTCTTGGTCTGAAGCAGTTAACTCCACATCCATGGGATTCCCTTGACAATGAAATGAAAGTTGGAGACAAAGTAAAAGGGAAAGTGGTTGTTATTGCCGATTATGGCGCTTTTGTGGAGATTGCCACCGGTGTGGAAGGTCTTATTCACGTTTCTGAGATGTCCTGGTCTCAACACCTTCGGACCGCTCACGATTTCCTTAAAGTCGGACAGGAGATCGAAGGTGTCATTCTGACCCTCGATCGTGAAGATCGTAAGATGTCATTGGGTATCAAGCAATTGATTCCTGATCCCTGGGCGGACATCAAGGAGAAATACCCGATCAAATCGAAACATACTGCCATCGTCCGAAACTTCACCAACTTTGGCATTTTCGTCGAGATGGAAGAAGGAGTAGATGGACTGATCCATATATCTGACCTTTCCTGGTCAAAGAAAATCAAACACCCGGCAGAATTCACTAAAATCGGTGAAAATATCGATGTGGTCGTGCTTGACGTGGATGTAGAGAACCGCAGGTTAAGCCTTGGACATAAACAGCTTGAGGAAAATCCGTGGGATGTGTTTGAATCGGTCTTTACCATTGGTTCTGTTCAAAATGGTACTGTCGTCAGCCTCTCCGACAAAGGAGCAATCGTAACCCTGCCTTATGGTGTTGAAGGGTTTGCTCCGATGCGACACCTGAATAAGGAAGACGGAACGCCTGTTAAAGAGGAGGAGAGCCTCGATTTCAAGGTGATTGAATTCTCAAAAGACAGCAAAAAGATCATCCTTTCTCATTCCAAAACTTACCAGGATGTTGCCTCAACCGATCGTGAAAAAGATCAGGGCGGGGAATCAGGGAAAGTCAAATCAACGAAGAAAGCAGTTAAAAAGATCAAGGATAACCTTGAAAAGACCACCCTTGGAGATATTGAAGCATTGTCGGAATTGAAATCAAAGATGACAAAGCAGGAAGCGAAATCCAGGGAGGTAAAATCAAAACAGACCGGAAGCTCTGATGAGCAACATGAGGAGAAATCGGTCGACTGATGACCTTTTCGGTTACCATATTGGGTAGCAACTCTGCGATTCCTACCCTTCTGCGAAATCCAAGCGCTCATTTACTCAATGTAAATGAGCGCCTTTTTTTGGTGGATTGTGCAGAAGGAACCCAGATTCAATTGCGTAAAACCAGGATTCATTTCCAGCGGATCCGCCATATTATGATCAGTCATTTACATGGAGATCATTATTATGGCTTGATTGGATTTATGACAACACTGCATCTTCTGGGGAGAAAGGAAGAGTTGCACATTTATTCTCCTCCGGGATTGGAAGAGATTATCTCTATCCAGCTTGATGCGTCGAAAACGACGTTAACATATCCGGTAATCTTTCATACACTGATGTCGGATGATGCTGAAACAATTTTTGAAGATGAACGGATTTTTGTCCGCGCCTTCCCTCTTCTGCACAGTGTTCCAACTTATGGATTCCTTTTCAGGGAGAAGATAAGGGTGAGAAAGATTGTGGAAAAACGGTCCTATGCCTATTGTTCTGATACCGCGTATTATGAAAAAATCATTCCGGATATTTCAGGAGTGGATTTGCTGTATCACGAAGCAACTTTTATGCAGAAAATGGCAGGGGCGGCTGCTGAAAAAATGCATTCAACCACAGTTGAAGCCGCTGAAATTGCTAAGAAAAGCCAGGTGAAAAAACTGGTTATCGGCCATTTTTCTGCTCGTTACGATGATCTTCTTCCATTGCTGGCTGAAGCCAGGGAGGTATTTCCTGAAACTATTCTGGCAGAGGATGGGATCACCATTAGTTTATAAAATACATCCAACTCCTGATAAAAATGAAAATGCTCTTTCTGTTTATGACCACTCTGATGTATACAGCCGGCGCTCTGCCTCCTCAGGATCTGAATCCTTTTTTCGTAACCTGGGATACTCCGTTCCAGGTTCCCCCTTTTGAAAAAATTTCAATTGCCGATTACTTTCCTGCATTTAAAGAAGGTATGAATCAGCAAACTGCTGAAATCGATGCCATCGTTAAACATCCGGAGTTGCCTTCATTTGAAAATACGGTTGTGACCCTGGACAACAGCGGCAAAATGCTCGGACGGGTTAGCCGGGTCTTTTATGGGTTGAATAGTGCGAATACGTCCGACGAAATGCAGGCCGTTGCACGGGACGTGTCTCCTTTGCTGACTGAACACAACGACGACATCAATCTTAACAGGCTCCTTTTCATGCGTGTGGATGAAGTTTACAGGCAAAAAGATAAACTTGGTCTTGATAACGATCAAATACGGGTACTTGATGAGACTTACAAAAACTTCGTCAGGGGTGGAGCCAACCTTACATCTGAGGACCAGGAAAAGCTGCGTATCCTAAACAAGGAGATTTCAATACTTCAACTGACATTTGGCCAGAATCTGCTGGCTGAGACCAATCAATACAGGCTGGTGATCGATAAGGAAAGCGATCTGGCAGGATTGCCGGACGGAATCGTTGATGCTGCTGCGAAAGAGGCTTCATCCGATCCCGAAACTTCAGGGAAATGGGTATTCACGTTGCATAATCCCAGTGTGTTGCCCTTTCTCCAGTTTGCTGAGAACAGAAAATTAAGGGAAGAGATCTTTACGGCTTATATAAACCGCTGTAACAACGGCAATGAATTTGATAATAAGGAGATAATCGGAAAATTGATCAGGTTTCGTCTGGAAAAGGCCCGGTTGCTTGGTTACGAAACTTATGCTGATTTTGTCCTGGAAGAGCGAATGGCCAAAAATCCGGATCATGTTTACACTCTTCTAAACCAGATCTGGATTCCTGCACTGGCAAAAGCAAAGGATGAAGCCAAAGAGATGCAACAGGTAATTGACAGCGAAAATGGTGGATTTACATTAGAAGGTTGGGACTGGCGATACTATAATGAAAAGGTGATGTCAGAGAAATTCAGCATCAATGAAGAGCAACTCAGACCTTATTTCCAGTTGGAACATGTTCGTGACGGCATCTTCTTTTTAGCAGAAAAACTCTACGGGATCACATTTTCACAGGTAACCAACGCCCCGCTACCGCACAAGGATGCCACTTTATGGGAGTGCCGTGATGAGGAAGGAACCTCTTTGGGTGTTTTATACATGGATTTTTTCCCTCGTTCCAGCAAGCGGGGAGGCGCTTGGTGCGGAAGCTATCGCCCCCAGGGATACAAGGATGGGAAGCGGATCACACCGGTTGTTACAATTGTTTGTAATTTCAGTGCTCCAACCAGCAATACACCTGCCTTGCTAACCCCCGATGAGGTGAAGACATTTTTTCATGAGTTCGGCCATGCCCTTCATGGACTTTTCCGGAACGTTAAATACGAGGGGATTTCCGGGGTTCCGCGTGATTTCGTTGAGCTTCCATCACAGATAATGGAAAACTGGGTGTTTGAGCCTGAACTTTTAACCGTTTATGCAAAGCATTTTAAAACCGGTGAGATTATCCCCCGGGTAATGGTAGACAAACTGGAGGAGAGCGCCAATTACGGGCAAGGATTCAAAACAACCGAGTATATAGCTGCTTCCCTTTTAGACATGGATTACCATACATTAAAGGAGGTCAATGGTTTCGATGTTCTTGTTTTTGAAGACTCAGCAATGAACAGCATCGGTTTGATCCTGCAAATCCCGCCCCGGTACCGTTCAACCTATTTCCAGCATACCATGACTGGAGGGTATACCGCAGGGTATTACAGTTATATCTGGGCAGAGGTACTGGATGCAGATGCCTATCAGGCTTTCATTGAGACAGGGAATATCTTCGATAGGGAGACGGCAATCCGTTTTCGTGAAAAAATCCTGGAAAGAGGGGGTTCGGAAGAGGCTATGAAAATGTATGTGGATTTTCGCGGGGAAGAACCGAAGATTGACGCTTTGTTGAAAAAAAGAGGTTTGCAATAACATATCTTGCATTATATTTGTATCTGTCAAGAATCTATTTTTTTGATAGTTACGTATGTGGAAGCGTTCGAACAGTAAAGATACAGGAACAAAACACCCTGATAAATCCCCAGAACCCGGTATCTTTCATCTCCAGGCTGCATTTGATGCACTGGAAGATGTTGTTTGGATCCTCGATAATCAACACCGTATCCTCCAGGCAAATCCTGCAACAAAAAAACTTTTTGGACTTAACACTGACCAGGTGATCGGCCATCTCTGTTGTAGTATTGTTCACAATGCAGCAGTGCCAATCCCGGAATGCCCGATTCTTCGAATGTGTAACTCAATGCAACGTGAAAAGTTGTCCCTGCCGGTGGGAGACAAGTGGTACCAGGTAACGGTAGATCCCCTGATCAGCAGCCAGGGAGAACTGGAAGGAACAGTCCATATCATCAGGAATATCACGGAGTTGCGACATCGTGACGAAATTATTGTTGAAAGCAGTCACCGGTTGCATGACCTGATTGCAAATGCACCTTTTGGTGCTCATTTATATAGGTTGAATGATGATAACCAGTTGATCTTTTCCGGAGCTAACACTTCAGCTGACAAAATACTCGGAATTAACCACAGTCAATTTATCGGGAAGTCTATCGAAGAAGCCTTTCCTCCGTTACAGCAGACCGAAATCCCGGAAAGATACCGGATGGCTGCCAAATCCGGGCAGACCTATTCTACTGAACATATTTCCTACTCTGATGATCATGGAATTTCAGGTGCCTATATTGTAAATGCTTTTCAGATCGGATTAAACCAGATGGTGACATTCTTTTATGATATCACAGAACGAAAGAAATATGAAGAGGAGCTCAGGAAAGCAAAGGACAGGGCGGAGGAGAGCGATCGTCTGAAATCTGTTTTCCTCGCCAACATGTCACATGAAATCAGGACTCCTATGAATGGGATCATCGGACTATCCAGTATGGTGGAGGAGCCTGATATTGCCGATGAGGAGAAGCAACGGTTTCTCCGGATCATTCGTGATAATTCCTATCAGTTGCTTCACATTATCAACGATCTTGTGGATATATCAAAGATTGAATCCGGTCAGGTTGATTTGCATGAGAATGAAACATGCCTGAACAAAATGCTGGATTCACTCTACGAGTTCTATCTTCCGTTGGCCGAGAAACGGAAACTGTCGCTGAACCTCCACAAGGATGTTCCTTCTGATGCATGCTGCATTCTGATTGATGAGATCAAACTTCGACAAATACTTGAGAACCTGATCAGCAATGCATTGAAATTCAGTCAACAGGGTGAAGTTGAGATCGGGTATTCCATTCAGCCTGACATGGTTGAATTTTTTATCAAGGATTGTGGGATCGGTATTGCCCCGGAACAGAAAGACCTGGTATTTGACCGTTTCAGACAAGCTGAAATGTCCATCTCTCAACAATATGGAGGAACAGGACTCGGACTTTCTATATCCAAATCATTCGTCGAAACCATGGGCGGAAAGATCTGGTTTGATTCCACCCCGGGCGAAGGGACCACATTTCATTTTACTATCCCGTACAAACCGTTAGGGAGGGATATCCGGAAGGATTCACCGCAAATTCCTGTCACTACTGCTCTCAAAGGTTCGACAGTTTTGGTTGTGGAAGATGAGATGGCCAACTTTGAGTACCTTGATGTCGTATTAAGAAAGTTGGGTGTTCATACACTGCACGCTCAGACTGGTGATGAGGCAATGGAACTGTTTATAAACCACGGTGAAATAAATCTGGTACTGATGGATGTGAAGCTTCCCGACAGGAATGGATATGAGGTTGTAAAAGAGATGTTAACCAAAAAGAAGGATCTTCCGATCATTGCCCAGACCGCCTATGCTTTTTCCGATGACCGTGAGAAGGCCATGATAGCAGGATGTGTGGATTACATTTCCAAACCGATAAGAAAAGAATCACTTATCCAGCTCATAGGAAAATACCTTAACTGACCGTCCAAGATTTGCGACCACTCTCACACTCTCATACTCTCATACCCTCTTACTCTCATACCCTCTTACCCTTTCACTCTTACACCCTCTTCATCGCCTCCCACAATATCTCTGCCGGATGGTATGCCCGCTTGCCTGTCCCATCCATGATCTGGGAACGACAGCTTGTTCCCGGTGCTGCGATCATGACATCCTGTCCGGAATCTCTGATTGAAGGGAATAATGCAAGCTCTCCGATCTTCATTGAGACCTCATAATGCTCTTTTTCATAGCCGAATGATCCTGCCATGCCGCAACAGCCTGACGCGATCTCCTCTACAACGAAGTTTTCGGGAAGGGAAAGTATTTTATAGGTTGGTTTTACAGATGCAACAGCTTTCTGGTGACAATGTCCGTGTAACTTGATTTTTAACGGATCTGATGTAAATTGCCCTGAATCAATCCTGCCAGTGTCCATCTCACGAACCAGAAATTCGTCATAGAGCAAGGTGTTCTTGGCCAGCTCTTCCGCCAGTTTCCGCAGATCCGGACCCACAAGGTCGGGGTACTCATCCCTGAAGCCCAGGATGGCTGAGGGTTCTAAACCAACCAATGGTATCTCTTCGGTTACCAAGGGAGAGAAAATCCGCACATTCTCCCGGGCAATTTTTTGCGCTTTGCGAAGGATCCCCTTGGAAAGAAAGGTCCTGGCACTCTCTTTATGCGGAACCACCCTTATTTCGTAGCGGAGCTGGTGCAGAAGGTTCACGAAGCTGATGCCTGCTTCCACATCATTGTAGTTGGTAAACTCATCAATAAAAAGATACAGGCTGCCGTTTTTATCTTTTAATGATCCGTTGAGATCGGGCAGTTGCTGCTTGAGCCAAGCACTGAACGTGTTGTTTGCCAGTGTTGGAAGAGTACGATGGGATGAAAAGCCAAGCAGGGATTTTATTATCCCTGATGTGATACGGTTTTGCTGGAAAAAGTTGAAAAAACCGGGCAGGACAGATCCTAGACGGTTTATTGCAGGGATGTTTGCAATCAGTCTCGTTCGCAGAGGAATACCCTTTTCGTCATACCAATGCTGGAGAAATTCAGTCTTTAACCGGGTCATGTCGACATTTGAGGGACATTCCGATTTACAGGCTTTGCAGGCAAGGCAAAGGTCCATAACGTCGTAGATCTCATGGTGGTCAAACGGGTTCCTTTTGGTAGAGCTGGTCAGAAACTCTCTCAGAATGTTAGCCCTGGCTCGTGTGGTAGTGTGTTCTTCTTTCAGAGCCATATATGAGGGACACATCCCGGCACCGGTACTACTTGTGTTCCTGCAGTCGCCCGAACCATTGCACTTTTCAACAGCCCTCAGGATCCCATGACTTTCTGAAAAATCGAAGATCGTGTCAATTTCCCTGGATGGGAGTCCGGCCCTATACCGTAAACTGTCACTCATCTTCGGGGTATCCGTAATTTTCCCCGGATTGAATATATTGAAAGGATCCCAGGATTGTTTGATCTCCCTGATCAGTTGATAATTCTCATCTCCGATCATCAGGGGGATAAATTCTCCCCTTAAACGTCCATCGCCATGTTCGCCGCTGAGGGAACCATGATATTTTTTTACAAGTCTGGCCGTCTCAAGGGCAATGGTATGGAACAACTCCACGTCATTCTCCTCTTTGAGGTTCAGGGCAGGCCTTAAATGCAGCTCTCCGGATCCCACATGGGCAGAGTATACACAATCTAATCCATACCGTTCCATGAGTTTGGAAAACTCATCAATATAGGCTGGTAAAACGTCGGGATTTACTGCTGTATCTTCTGTCACGGAAACCGGTTTCCTGTCGCCCGGATAATTTGACAATACACCCAGTCCCGCTTTGCGAAGCGCCCACACCTGGTTCATTTTCGGATGAAAAATCACAGGGAATGCGTACCCGAAACCAGCATCCCGCATCTCCTGCTCCATCTGTTTTGACAGATCCAGGACCTCCTCCCTGGATTCCCTTGCAAACTCAATGATGAGGATGGCTCCGGGATCTCCTTCGATGAAGAATCTGTTGCTGCGTTGCACAATATTTTCGCGCGTACAGTCAAGGATGGCTTTATCCATCAGTTCGACCGAACCGGGATGATATTTCAGCGCAATCAGGTTAGCATGTAACGCTTCCTGAACGGAGGAGCAATGAACGCAAACCAGAGCCTTCTCTTTTGGAGGCAACGGGACAAGATTTAATTTGATCTCGGTGATAAATGCCAGAGTACCTTCAGATCCGGCCAGGAGTTTCGCCAGGTTAAATGGTGCAGTTGTGCAGTTGTTTAGTTGTGCCGTGGTGCCGTGGTGCCGCGATACTTCGATCCTCGATCCTGTTCCATCGACCCTCGCAAATGGTTCCATGTCAAGCAGGAGATCAATTGCATAGCCTGTATTCCTCCTGTGGATCAGCGGATCGGGATATTCCCTCCTGATATTTTCCTGGTTACGTGTATCTGATAACATTTCAACAATTGACCTGTAGATCTTTCCTTCCAGCGTCTGAAGTTGACATTTTTCCTTCAATTCGTTTGGTGGAACATCCCCGAACTCCACCTCGCTTCCGTCACTCAGTAAGACCTTTAATGAAAGAAGATGGTCCCTCGTGCTGCCATAGATGATGGAATGCGCCCCGCAACTGTTATTCCCAACCATCCCTCCAACCATACATCGGCTTGCAGTGGATGTTTCGGGCCCGAAAAAAAGCCCGTGGCGTGCAACCTCCAGGTTCAGCTCATCGAGGATCACGCCTGGTTCCACCCTGATCCAATGTTCTTCCACATTTAACTCCAGGATTCGGGTCATGTAACGGCTTACATCCACCACGATTCCCGGCCCCACTACCTGTCCTGCCAATGAAGTACCTGCTGTCCGGGGAATAAGAGAGAGGTTATGTTCCTTTGCGAACAGGATCAGTTTTTTAATATCCTCACTGTTCCTGGGCCTGGCAACACCGATAGGCATCTCCCTATATGGAGATGCATCAGTAGCGTAAATCAATCGCTGCACATAGTCACTACTCAGATCACCGGACAGGCTGTTGCCCAGTTCTTTTAGTTTCTTCTGAAGTTGTGGGTCCTCCATCAGGGTAGCGTGTTGAGTTGTTCTTTCAGACGAGAAATATAGGTATTCTCCGGATCTACTGTTTCATAAATTCCAATCATCCGGGCTAATTCGTTTTTATCTTTGGCAGCCAGAGCCTGGTTGGAATACGTGTAAGCAATAATGCTGATGTAACCGATCATCCTCTTGTTTGCCAGGTTGTCAGCCGTATCAGCAGGATGATCCAGTTTATTTTTTTCACGCCGCCACCAGGAAACCGGCTTCGTCTTTAGACATTCCGAATAAAATTGCTGCAGCTTTTTCTCCTCTTCCAGTTCATTTATACCTATGGAATGAACTTTAGCCAGGTCCTTCTGAATATCATCAAGAACCTCTTCCTGCAACGCAGGATCAGCTGGTTCCATCCCGTCATGTATAGCATTGAGCCAGTGCCAGCGGATTCCGGCTTCGAAATCCTCCGGGGGAGGCCAGACGTGCGCGCCGTGGAAGATCCTGAAATTATTTCTCAGGCCCAGATTTTTTAGCTGGCCTGATAGGGTTATCATCTCCATGTAATTAAAATCCTGGTCTCCCACAATGCCATAATAATCAGTATTGTATCTGAAAGGAACGGAGGTAGCGGGCAGACCGGCCCCACAGCAGATCACTCCTTTGATCCCGCCCCTGTAAAAAGCGATCATGGAAGATACCCTGGATCCTCCTGAGAATCCCGTACAGTAGATCCTGTCAGGATTGACCGAATAACGGTTCTCAATCTCCGTGAGCAAAGCAAATAAAATCTGTCCGGTAATTTCTGTACCCTGACCATTTCGCGAATTGTTGGAACCTGCCAGGATGAATCCGAATCTTTCTGCAAGGTCCATGTATAAACTCACTGGTTTACTACCGGCTCCTCCCGGATCGAAAGCGATAAAAACGGGTAAAGAATCACCCGGAATGTAATTTGACGGTATGTATATGGAATATGAAAAGCCTGGATGTTGCCTGCATTTGATATCTTCATAAACTTTTCCGGGAACAATTCCGTCCTGTCTTCCCAACTCACCGGATGCAGGGGAACCACAACCGGGTAAAAGCAGAATCGTAATGAAGATCCAATACCTGGTTCCCATTCGCTTATTTCCTGTAAAAATTTGTGGATTCAAAAATCTTGTCCGCCGATTTTGTGATAAACCCGCTGTATATCTTTCCGTCTTTACCAGGATAACGCCTTGCAAATTCATAATAGCAACCGGGGATATCAAACTCGCCTTCAGAAAACCTAACCCTGATCAGCCCGGCCTTAATACTCGACTGTTCAAGAAGCTGTTCGGGCGTTCCCTGGATCTCTCCACCTCCATCATTGAGTAAAATGCCCTGGCTTTTAAGGAACGAGTTTACTTTCTGGACCGAATCGAATTTTTTAAGATGATTTACACTCACAGTAAAATGGTTTGCGCGGAAACCGTTTACATACAGCCAGGCGGCGTACTCCGACTCCTCACGTAATTTTTTATACGTCCCGAATGATGGGACACCTGATACATTTCCTGCATTCAGGAGCAGGTTTGATCCGATAACGCATTCAGGGATTGCATAGATCCAGTCTCTTACCACATCCTGGAGATAAGTACTGAACTCATGCGATTGCAGCTCACTGATGAAGACCCGGGGAGCTTCAGGATTTGATTTGTTCTCAAAATGTTTTGCTGTAAGTTTTTTCTCCTCGAAGATATAGTCAGACACGAATTCATACCCAACGTCCAGAAAGGGCTGGGCAAGAACATCGATGCCGATCAGCGGATTCCGGAACGTTCGAAATGCAACATGGTCGTTGATCACTTTTTCACCTTCTGCCGTAAAAAGATTGTACACCTTCTCCACCATGGGATTCTGGTTGATATAAGATTCCCATAATCTATTAAAAATCAATTCTTCATCGTTCATATTCCGAGATTATTATACGTTGCAAAGGTAATGGAAAAGGTTGCCGGGTTTTCAGAAGAACGCAGGTAATAATTCTTCCGCTGTCAAATTTGCAAAATATTTCGACAAGTCAAACGTATTGAGGACACCTAGAACGGCCTCGGTCCGATGATCCGCTCCGATGAGCGCTTTTTCAATCTCTTCCGAGTCGAGAACTCCAAAATAATCTCCATAGAATTTAGCGTGTTGAATGATACCATCCCGCACATCTAGGTTGACTTCTATGATACCACTTCCGGCAGTGCGCATGACTTTTTTAAAATTGTATTTTGGCGAGTACCCGAAATTCCATTCCCACGTGGCATATTTGCTGTTACGAAGGTCGCTGATACGATCCAGATCCAGCTGTGTAAGTTCGTACAATGCCGCAGCGGGGTTTTGTTCAACGATGAATTGTTCGATCCGGTTAGCGAATTGCATGACGTCAATGTCCTCCTTCAGATGTTCACGGATGTTTGTCACCCTGCTTCGGACCGACTTTACAGATTTGTCTTCAAACTTGTGAGGATCTGCATTCAATGCCGATGAGAGATCCGGAATATCCGATGAGAAAAGCAGAGTCCCATGATGAAGGACTTTGTTCTTCCAGATATGCATAGCATTCCCTGAAAATTTCCTTCCATTGATCGTCAGGTCATTCCTCCCTTCAAACAGGGCATTCACACCCATCAGTTGAAGCACATCCAGGATTGGTTGCGTATATTTCCGGAAGTTGATCAAGTTTTCATCCTTCGGGGTTTGGGTAAATGTAAAGTTCAGGTTTCCAAGATCATGAAAAACAGCTCCGCCTCCTGATAACCTCCTTACTACCTTGATGTCGTTATCCCTGACATAATCCTGGTTGATCTCTGCCAGTGTATTTTGATGTTTACCAACAATTATGGACTTGTCATTACGCCATAATGCAAAAGTGTCTTCATGAAAATTTTTCAGAATGTATTCTTCGGCAGCCAGATTGAAGTACGGGTCTGTGGTGGTACGACGGATGATCAGCATCAGTGGAAAATTTTTTGCAAAATTAAGGGTTTTCCCCAGTTTGCTTACTTTTACATTCCCATAGAACCGGAAATGAACCGTTTTTACTACTACCTGTTCCTGTTTTTTTTACTCCTTTTCAGGAACACATCATTCTGGTTTCTTTACAGGGTTTCCGACCTCCTTTATCTGTTTCTTCTGTATGTGCTGAAATACAGAAGACAGGTTGTTACGACAAACCTCAGAGAATCATTCCCGGAAAAATCTGAAAAGGAAATTCAGAAGATCACCAGGGCGTTCTATAAACATCTTTGCGATATCTCTGTTGAAGGGGTCAAAGCGTTTTCTTTGAGCAAGAAGGATATTCTTAAGAGATACATCCTGAGGAATCCGGAAGTCCTGGAGCCGTATTTCAGGAAGAAGAAAAGTGTCATTGCCGTACTGGGTCATTATAACAACTGGGAATGGGGCAGCCTTGCAGCAGGTTTATTTTTTAAGCATAAACCGGTCGGATTCTACAAACCTCTGTCAAACCTCTATATCGACAATTATATACAGAAGACAAGGGCTAAAGAGGGGATGATCCTTGAATCCGTATCTAGGACAAGTCAAACCTTCCGCCGGCTCAAGAAGACAACCTCAATATTCATCATGGTTGCCGATCAAAGCCCCATGAACTTGAAACTGGCTTACTGGGTGCCTTTCCTGAATCACAACACGGCTGTTCTCCACGGTACGGAGAAGCATGCGGTACAGAATAACTATCCGGTTTTTTTTGCTGATATTCAAAAAGTTAAACGGGGCCATTATACTGCGGCAATGGAACTTATTGTTGAAAATCCCGCTGAGACCGTACCGGGGGAGATCACCCTGAAATTCATGCAGCGCCTCGAAACACAGATCCGTGCCAAACCTGAGTACTGGTTATGGAGCCACCGCCGGTGGAAACACTCTAAGACGTAGGACGTGGGACGTAGGACGTGGGACGGTGCAGGGACGAGGCATGCCTCGTACAACGGAAGAATTCGTAATCCGGCATTCGAAATGCGAAGCATTCATGAACGCCAATAGGTATAAATGAATTCGTGAATAATCAATCGTAATTCTACAGCAGTCCGCCGTTCAGGTAAATTGCCATCTGTGCATCATAGAACCTGTTGATCAAGCCCGATTTATTATTGCCCAGGTTCACAATTTCACCGGTTTCGAAATTAATCCTAACAGTATCTCCTTCATTCAGCACCAGTTCATCAATCATTGATGGATCATATGTCAGGATCGGAAGAGCGGCGTTGATTGCATTGCGTTCGTAGATAGCGCCGTACGATTCCGCCAGGATGCATGAAATTCCCAGGGAAAGAAAACAATCCACTGCCTGTTGTCTCGAACTGCCTGCTCCGAAATTCTTTTGGGTGATCACGATATCCCCGGGTTTAGCTTTCTTAGCAAAATCTTCATGCCCTCTGAGGTTGTCGAAGGTGTATTGGCCCATCTCGTTGATGTCTGTGATTGTCAGATACCTGTTGTGGAAGATCATATCCGTGTCGATGTCATCCTGTTTGATGATCCAGACACGGCCCTCGACAACAGATGGCTTGTTGGTGTTCTCATTTTGCGATACCTGATCCTGGGTCCTGGATCCTGGATCAACTGCTGCCAGCTGACCACTGCCAACTGCAGACTGCCTAATGCGGACTGTTGATTCAAACGTGGCCGGAATATCAGGGATCTGGTCCGGCGTGGTAATATAACCTGCCACGGCAGATGCTGCAACAACCGCCGGCGATGCGAGGTAAACGAGTCCCTTGCCCTGTTTCCCTTCGAAATTCCTATTCCCTGTCGAAATGGTCACTTCGCCTGGTCCGTTCTGGCCGACTTGTCCGGCAGCACACCCCGCACAGCCGGCATTGGATACCAGGGCTCCTGAATCCTTGAAGATTTGGATTAATCCTTCTTCCAGGGCCTGGTTCCAGATATTGTCTGTTGCCGGGACAATCTTCAGGACGACACCCGGAGCAACTTTTTTATCCCGCAGTATCGCAGCCGCAACCCTGAGATCTTCAATCCGGCCATTGGTGCAGCTTCCTATAAATCCTGAATCGATTTTCTCCCCTTTAACCGAATCAACAGATGTGTCATCATGAGGATGGCCGGGTTTTGCAACCATCGGGGTGAAGCCGCTGATATCAATGTTAAATGTTTGAGTATATCTTGCATCAGCATCGGCTTCTATCGGTTCATACTGGTTGCCTGTTTTTGTTTGCAGTTCCTGAAGCAGGGTGGGAGTGGTCGGAAAGAGAATGATTATAGCCCCCATCTCCGTTCCCATGGAAGAAATTGTGATCCTTTCATCCAGTGTCAGACGTTCCATCTCGTCGCCATAGATTTCAACCGAATAGCCGAGAAGTTTGTTAGCGCCAAAGATTGCTAGCAGGTTCAGGATGATGTCTTTGGCAGTAACATTGTCAGGCCTCTTCCCATTGAGATTGATCCTGACCGACTCAGGCACCTTGAACCATACTTTCCCTTTTGCCCACGCTGCGGCGATATCCTGATCTCCCATCCCTTGGCCGAAAGAACCAATAGCGCCCATGATGTTTGCATGTGAATCGGTTGAGACGAACGTACTTCCAGGCCAGGCCAGCCCGTTATCTATAGCAAGGTGTGTCCCCACCCCTGCATTGACATCATATACCGTTATTCCTTTCTCACGTGCAAACCTTCTGCAGAACTGCTGGTTGGCAGCATATTTCTGATCTGATCCCCCCGGATTGCAGTCAAACGTGAAGATGGTCTTCGAAACATCCTTTACATCAAGTCCGTGGTCCAGGAGATTTTTTACCACATTGGCGCCTCCGAAATCCCTGGCTGCACGCATGTCAATAAATACATCCACAATATCCCCCGGCTTCACCGTCTGCTGATCCGCATGTTCGGCAATAATTTTTTCGATAATCGTCATTTTATTCTTTATTTCAATCTTTCCTTAAACGGTTCGAACGTCATAAAATCAGCATGGTGTACGATGTATGCTTCCACGGTTCTCTTAACCATATCGCCTTCTCCGGCATGGGTTGCGATGATGTGACATACTTCAGGAGGGACTCCGCATTGTTCGGCGAGGGAAACCCCGGAGAACGGGTGTCTTAAATATTTCCCATACTTGCCCTGGAAGGATTTACCGGTTTGATCCATCTCATATTCGAGAAGTTTTCCTACATCTGCAAGGATCGCACCGGCTATCAGTACATCCATATTCACTGGCAGATCTTCCCCGAAGAACTCCTGCATCTTGATGGCGGACTCACGGGCTACGTGAACCACACAGCGTTTGTGGGCCATAAAGGAAACCTTCATATCGGGGCCGGCAAGCAGGGTGAAAGGGATCCGGTTCAGATCATCAGCCGTCAGAACACTGCGCTCCAGTGCCAGTTCCCATGTCTTCGCAGTCTTCTCTCTCAGATCCTCTTTGGAGATCCACATGAGTTCCGGCCAAAGATTTAAAATTTTATCTGTCATACTAATTATGTTTGAGAAGCGAGGTAGTGAGGTAGCGAGGTAGCGAAAAAAGAAATTTCGCTTTTCGCTTCTCGCTTCTTATTAATGAATTTTCTATAACTTCAATTTCGCAATCACTGCATCCGCCATCTGCTGGGTCGTGGCGGCTCCTTTTTCAAACACATCAGGTTTGCCGGGAAGTTTCATCATATCATAGGTCATTACCTTTCCTTCCAGGACAACTTCGGCAACTGCATTCTGGATTCTTTGGGAGATCTCTGATTCCCCGATGTGGTCCAGCATCATGCATGCAGAGAGGATCATGGCGATCGGATTGACGATCGAAGGATTGAATTCCGCGTATTTTGGGGCAGATCCATGGGTTGGTTCGAAAACTGCAACTTCAGGACCGATGTTGGCACTGCAGGCAAATCCCAGCCCTCCGACAAGTCCGGCAAAACCATCTGAAACGATGTCACCAAACATATTCCCGGCAACGATCACGTTATAGGTTTCCGGATTCTTTGTCAGCCACATCATTTGTGCATCTATGTTGGTGTTGTTTACATAAATACCGGGATATTCGGTCTTTGAAAGATCCTGTGCTATTTTCAGCATCATCCCGGAAGTCTCCCTGATCACATTTGGCTTTTCACACACAGTAACTGCATCAAACCCTCTTTCCCTGGCGTATTCAAATGCGGCGCGAACGATCCGTGTCGTATATTTTTTTGTAAATATCCTGGTTGAAACGGCAAGTTCCGGGCGCGGACACCATTCAAAATTCTGCTTGAACTTCGGATGTGTCATCAGGGCATCATAGACCTGGTCGGAGGGATTCGTCCATTCAACCCCACCATATAAACCCTCTGTGTTTTGCCGGAATATCATCGTATCTATATAAGGCTCTTCAATGGTGTTTCCAAAACCTCTGCGGATAAAATTCAGAGGATTGCCTTTAAAGGTTTTACACGGCCTCATGCAGATATCCAGATCATACCTCTGACGCATGCTAACGATCGGGCTGTAATATACAAATCCCTTATCCCTCAATTCAGGTGCGAGTTCTGCAGCCGATTTGTCCTTGGGCTTTGACGTGATAGCACCGAAGAGACCGATCTTGTGTTCTTCCAAAAGTCGCAGAGTGCGGTCGGGAAGCGGATTGCCCTCAGTACACCAGAATTCCCAGCCGATGTCTCCGTGAACATATTCGGAATCGAAACCGGCAGCATCAAGCACCCGGATAGCTTCATCAAGTACAACTTTACCAATGCCGTCTCCGGGCATGGCAACAATAGTTCGCTTGGACATATACTATAGTTTTATGTGAATGAATTAACAACTTCGTGCGGCAAATATACAATGAGTAGATTTTACTTCAAAAGGAATTCATAAATATCGGATTTTGTATCTTTGCCGGGTATGATAAATTCCCTGAACAATCCGATTTTTGAGGTGATTTCCACGGTCTCTGATACGATGAACCAGCCCGCATTCGTTATTGGCGGATTTGTAAGGGACTTATTGCTGAAACGCGATCAAAAGCAGGATATTGACATTGTTGTCCTGGGCAGTGGCATTGATTTTGCACATGCCGTTGCAGCCCGCCTGGAAGAGGGGATCCCGGTCAAGTTTTTTAAAAACTTTGGCACGGCAATGATAAGTTATAAGGGATGGAAAGTGGAATTCGTAGGTGCCAGGAAGGAATCATACAGAAGTACTTCACGAAAACCGATAGTAGAAAACGGTACGCTGGAAGACGACCAGAACCGAAGGGATTTTACCATCAACGCTATGGCGTTGGATCTTCGCTTTGAATCATTTGGGACACTGGTTGACCTGTTCCATGGGATCGATGATCTTGAGCGGAAGTTGATACGAACCCCGCTCGATCCTGATATTACCTTCTCTGATGATCCGTTAAGGATGATGAGAGCTGTCAGGTTCGCCACACAGCTTGATTTTTCAATAGATCCTGTCTGTTATGAGGCTATCACACGAAATGCCGGACGGATTGAAATCGTTTCTCCTGAACGGATCACAGATGAATTGAATATGATCGTTGCCGCACCTAAACCTTCCATCGGATTCAAGATGCTTGAGGAGACCGGGATCCTGCAGTTAATCTTCCCGGAGATGGTTGACCTGAAAGGGTCAGAGATCATTGATGGAAAAGGGCACAAGGATAATTTCTTTCATACGCTCGCCGTACTCGACAACGTGGCGGCAGTTTCCGATGATCTTTGGCTTCGGTGGGCTGCGATCCTTCATGATATCGCTAAACCTGCCACCAAGAAATATGTCCCTGGACTGGGATGGACGTTCTATGCACACGACTACAAGGGTGCGAAGATGCTTCCGTCAATTTTCCGGAGGCTTCGGCTGCCCTTGAATGAGAAACTGAAATATGTTGAGAAAATGGTCCTTCTGCATCTCAGACCTATTGCACTGGCTGAAGATATTGTAACGGATTCGGCCGTCAGACGGCTGCTGTTTGATGCCGGTGACGACATTGATGACCTGATGTGTCTTTGTGAAGCCGACATTACATCTAAAAATGCGGAGAAAGTAAAAAAATACCTGAAAAATTTTATCATCGTCCGCCAGAAGCTAAAAGAGATTGAAGAGAAAGACCGGTTACGAAACTGGCAGCCCCCGGTAAGCGGGGATATGATTATGGAGACCTTCGGAATTCAACCTTCAAAAGAGGTCGGAATCATCAAGGACGCCATCAGGGAGGCTATTCTGGACGGCGAAATTCCCAATGAACTGGCAGCTGCCCGAGAATTTATGATTCGGAAAGGAGAAAAAATTGGTTTGAAACAAGTACGTGAATAATTAGCTATATTTGAACACCAAATGGAGGGAAAAGGGATGTTAATCTATCGCTTTAAAGTCACATCAGAGGAATATGAAGAATTTTCGAGGGATATCTGCATTTTTCCAGGACAGAAATTTATTGATTTTTACCAGTGCATCCTGGAATCCGCGGAACTGATACCTGCCGAACAGGCTTCTTTTTTCCTGACGGATAAACGGTATAAAAAGGATAGGGAGATCAGCCTGCATCCGGCTAAAAAGCAGGTAAAAAGATATGATCCCGAGATGGATGAGATGGTACATATCATGATCATCCCCAAATTGATGAAGGACTCAAAACTGAAAGACTATATTGAAGATCCACATCAGCGGATGATCTTTGAATACCACGGGAAGGAATATTTTACCTTCCTTATAGAGTTGTTAAAAATCTTGAAATCTGATGAAGAAGGACTCTATCCCAAGTGTGTTAAATGGGTAGGAGAGTTGCCTAAGAAGCCGATACCGGTTGTTATTGAGGAAAAGAAAGAGAAACCGGTTCCCACTGATCTGCTCAAACGGATCATCCCTGATCCGGTTGAGATCTCAAAACTGGAAAATCTTGTTGAAAATGAAGCAGAACTGGCTGATATTGAAGAAAACCTGGGTGAGATCCTATTTAGTGAGGTGGAAGCAGAAGCAGAAGCAGAAGCTGAACCAACCCCGGTAAGGCCAACATTGCGAAAAAAAAATACCAACATTCTCGAAGAGGCAGATCCCATTTTTGGGGAAGAAATTGAAGAGGACGAAGATGACAAAGAAGATTTCAGTGATGGAATGGATCATCTCGAGGATTATGAAAATATTGAAAATATAGAATTAAAATATTCCAAGTTCAGTGACGATGGTGACGATGATTGATGACGCACCGTCACTGATCGTTATAACCGGACCAACTGCCATTGGAAAAACCAATGTGGCCATTGAACTGGCCAAAATCTACAAAACCGAAATTATTTCCTGCGATTCACGCCAGTTTTACAAAGAACTGGTCATTGGCGTTGCCCGTCCATCTCCGGAAGAACTGGCAACAATACGTCACCACATGATCGGATTCCTTCCGGTTACAGAATCTTATAATGCCTACAGGTTTGAAAACGACGTGCTTGACCTTTGTAAAAAGCTTTTTCAAAAATCCGCCAGGACGATCATGGTTGGCGGCTCAGGCCTTTACATGCATGCTGTCACACATGGCATCGATGACCTTCCGGATCCAGCACCTGAGTTGCGGCAGGAATTGAAAGAGAGGATGCAGTCAGAAGGGATCGAAGCGCTTGGTGCTCAGCTTAAATCCCTGGATCCATCTTACTACCAAACTGTTGATATAAAAAATCCAAAGAGATTGTTAAGGGCACTGGAAGTGTGTCTTACCACCGGATTGCCCTACTCTGGTTTTCGACGTGGCCATCCTGTTCAGCGCCCTTTCAGAACCATTAAGATCGGGTTAATGTCCGACAGGAAGAAACTCTACGAACGTGTCAACATGCGGGTGGATATGATGATGGAAAATGGCCTTCTTGACGAAGTACAATCGTTGTACGAATATCAAAGCCTGAATGCCCTGAATACGGTCGGATATAAAGAGTTATTTCTGTACCTGGATGGTTTTTGTACGCTGTCCGATGCAGTAGAGAAGATCAGGACCAATACCCGGCGATATGCCAAAAGGCAGCTGACATGGCTGGCAAAAGATCCCGGAATCCAGTGGTTTGATCCCGAAAACCTGGAAGCAGTGAAGGAATACATCAATCAACGATTGAATGTGCGGGTATGAGAGTATGAGGGTATAAGGATCGAAGTGGAATGACGAACCGTTCGAACTAAGATTTACGAGTTAATCCATGTTACTGGATCAAGATAACAAAATCAGGTTTACAGATTCCGGATTGCCACCTCATACCCTCATACCCTGACACTCTCACACTTCCTTATGGTATTCCACCAGCCCTTCGACCGGGGTTGGAAGTATCCTGGATATGGTAACGGATGCTGAATCTGCTGCTTCCTGAAGAATTTGCCGGTAATGAAAAGCAATGGAGCCTATAAATCCAACAGGATAAGAAGAGTAGGAATCATATCTGGTGATATGGGAATTTATGAATTCCAGAAATGAAGAGAGGATCATTTCATGGATATATGGATTCCCGGTATGATCTTTCAGGAACAGGCTGAATGAAGCGAGAAACCGGTTTGGAAAAGGCTGGTTATAGAGAGCATTCAGAATATCTTCCAACGTAAGGTTATACCTGGCGTCAAATGCTCCACTGATCTCTTCGGGAAGTTCACCCTTAAGGTAACGTCCGATCAGTTTTTTTCCGAGGTAGGAGCCCGCTCCTTCATCCCCGAAAAGATATCCGAGAGAAGGAACACCTGCAAATACCTCTTCCCCGTTATAAAAGCAGGAGTTGCAACCTGTGCCAAGGATGCAGGCAATCCCTTGTTTTTTTCCGAAAAGTGCACGTGCGGCTCCAAGGATATCGTGAAACACCTCAATTTGTGCCTCTCTGAAGAAGTACCCCAGTTGATCCTGGATCAGGCGGTTGTTTTTTTCTGTGGAGCAACCTGCTCCATAGAAGTATATGTGCGACACAGCATTACCTGCCAGCTTATGTACCAGTTCATTGTGGATTATGTCACGCATGATCTCCGGGGGAGTGAAATATGGATTCAATCCCTGGGTTTGAATAACAAAATCTCGCTTCCCTTCGCCGGATATAGCCCAGAAGGTTTTGGTAGAACCCGAATCAGCAATGAGAACCATATAAACTACGAATAAATCGATTTACGAACCGGAGCGAAGCGGAGCTCGGCGAAGCCAGTTAGGAATTCTTCCGTTGGAAGAGGCATGCCTCTTCCCTACAACGTTCCATTTCTCAAATCAAACGTCTCACATCCCACTTCCTACGTCCCTTGTCGTTAATCATCCATTGGTGGTTTTACGTTCAGTACAATCCAGTATTCGCCGATCTCATTCACGGTATGCAGAAATCCCTCAAAAGAAACAGGTTTGACAAGATAGCTGTTTGCCCCCAGGTCATATGACATGGCCCGATCGCCTTCTTGTTTTGAAGAAGTAAGGATGACGACCGGAATCCGTTTTAGTTTTTCTGTATTCTTTAGTTGTTTGAGAACTTCAAATCCGTCAATACCCGGCATCTTCAGATCAAGAAGGATTAAATCGGGGAGAGGATGGGCTTTCCGGTCCGAAAATTCCCCGTTTCCAAACATGTAATCAAGTGCTTCTCTGCCAGTCGTTGCCACACGGATGCTGTTGGCCAACCTGGCTTGCCTGAATGCATCCAGGGTTAATTCGATATCCATGCGCTCGTCTTCCACAAGCAGGATAGTCGCAGGCTTTGTCATGATTTTTCTGATTTAATATTTTTTTTGCAGAACAAGTTGCGAAGTATCATTTCATATGCTTTGATAAGATAGCCATCAGTTCCGTAATGTCAATCGGCTTCGAAATATAGTCATCACATCCTGATCCGATACTTAGTTCTTTTTCACCCTTCAGGGCATACGCAGTCTGAGCAATTACAGGCAGATCTTTATTCTCATTTTTAATAATTTCAGTTGCCTCATAGCCATCCATCCCTGGCATTCTGATATCCATGAGTACAAGGTCAACCTTCTCTTTTTTAGCGATATTCACGGCATCTTTTCCGTTTTGTGCCCATAAAAGTCTGACTCCTGTCCGCTTCAGCACATGCTCGAGAAATATGTAGTTGGATTCTTCGTCTTCTGCAACCAGAATTACTTTGTCTTTCCAGTCCCGCGACTTTGGTTTGTCCTTATCCATGGCTGGTTCTTCCTTCTGAGGACTAATCGTCCACATCGGAAGGGTAATCGTAAATCTGGTTCCTTTTCCAACCTGCGATTGAAGCGTAAGTTCACCACCCATCAGGTGTGTCAGGTTTTTACAGATGGTTAGTCCCAATCCTGTCCCTCCGTACTTCCGCGTATGGGAATCGTCGACCTGCCTGAATCGCTCGAAAATTACTTTATGCATCTCTTCAGGGATCCCGATTCCCGAGTCCTGGATGAAGAAATCAATGGATTTTCCGATGCCAAAATCTTCTTTGATGCTATAACCAAATTCAATTTCCCCGGTGTCAGTAAATTTCAGTGCATTTTCAATAAGGTTCGTCATGATCTGGCGGAGTCGCTGCGGATCGGTAAGAATAGTGAACTCGGGATCAGGAACCGGAAGGGAGGTCTTAAGTTCTACATTATGCTTTTCCTGTTTTTGCTTTATCTGCTTGAAAACAACGTGAATATCCTCAAGCAGCCGGTTCACTTTACAGTCCTTAATGTTTATCTTAAGTTGTCCCGACTCAATTTTTGCCACATCAATGATGTCGCTGATGATTCTCATCAGGTCGTTCCCACGTTCCTTAATAATATCAATGTATTCAATCTTCTCCTCTTCGGTGGATCCCGGATCGGATAAGAGACTGGAGAAACCTAAGATGGCATTCATCGGGGTCCTGATCTCATGGGACATGTTGGAAAGAAACGCCGATTTCAACCTGTCCGACTCTTCAGCCTTTTCTTTGGCTATGATCAGGCTTTTTTCAATGCGTTTACGGTCAGTTATATCCCGGTAAATGCCGAAAGCTCCTACAATTTCACCTTCAAGAAAAATGGGTGTCACAATAATGGATACATCAATCAACATCCCGTTTTTGTGCTGTCTGACCGATTCCATTTCCACCCTTTCATTGGTCAGTGCCCGGTTGGTGTTATGCATTCCTTCGTCGGCCAGGTACCGGGGCACGATCATTTCATCGATGTTTGTTCCAAGGATCTCATACTCAGAAAAACCATATAGATGAGTAAACTCTTTATTGATCAATTTGACGATACCCTTATTGTCAATCATAACGATTGCTTCCTGCGAACTTTGAAACAACTGATCCAGGTAAGCTTGTTCTTTCCGAAGTTTATCTTCGGTGTTTTTTCTCATGATCAGGCCTGCAACCTGGTCGGCGACGAACGTCAACAAAGCAAGGTCGCTCTCTGAATAACAGGTTGGATCAGAATAGTTTTGAACCACGATTGCGCCAATCACTTTGTATTCTACAATAAGAGGGACACCAAGCCATACCTTGGAAGGGGTTCCTACAATATCAATCGTACCTGCCTCAGCAAGTCTGAAAATCTCCTTTTCATCAGCGAGGATAGACTTTTTGGTTTTGATAACATGGCCGGTAAGTGTTTTTCCCGCCGGGAAGGATGCGAATTTATCTTTGAAGTCAACATGATATGGAAGGGTGATGGAATCAGTCTCTTTGTTGTATAATGCAACAAAAAAATTGGTGGCATCAAGTATCTTTCCGAGCTGAAGATGCACTATTGAAAGAAGGTCATCAAGTGACTCTGTTTCATAACTGGATTTGGAGATCTCAAATATGACCTCTGTTACAAGCCGGTTGTGCTTCTCTTCGGTAATATCTGAAATGAATCCTTCCAGGATGACTGTATCATCATTAGGATTCCTGATCCCAATACCCTGCTCTTTCACCCATTTCACCTTCTTGTCTGCTGTTACAATCCTGTAAGTCAACGTGAACGGTTTATTCTCACGGACCTTCGCCTGAACCTCTTCCCATATTCTCCCGCGGTCATCTTCATGGATGACATCATTGTAACAGAGCAGGCTGTTGTCTATCAGATCTTCGGGCCGGTATCCGGTGATATCGTAACATGCATCGCTGATGTAATCTATCGTCCAGTCACGGTCGCTCCGGCATCTGTAAACCATCCCGTTGAGGTTGCTGATCAGTGTTTGCAGCATCCTCCTGGTTTCAATTAGTTCTGCTTGTGTTCTCTCTGTATTTTCTTCGGTCATGTTCAAGGATTTAGTAAACGGTCGATCAGGGTTAAGAGGTCCTGTTCTTCAAAAGGCTTGGCGAGGTATTCATTGAATCCGGAACTCAGACATTTTTCCCTCTCTCCTGTCAATCCAAAGGCTGTTACTGCCATTACAGGAATTTCAGGGTACTTTTGCTTGAATAATTCTATCACGGTATATCCACTGACGAGGGGCATCTGGATGTCAAGAAGGATCAGGTGTATGCTGTTCTTTTCCTGTTTGTTCATGAACTGTATAGCCTCCTCTCCATTATAAACAAAATGAAGGCGTATGTTTGTCTTCTTCAGCATCATCTTTATCAGGAAGCAGAAGTCCTTGTCATCATCCACAAGAAGAATTGTTTTATAAGTCAGGTCAAGCATATGCATCACGTGATTTAATGAAGTAAAATTAGAACAAATAAACAGTAAATCAAATTTCAGATAATTCTGAAATTATTTAGAACTTTGGAGTTTACACAGGTTATGGATTTTCAGGATGAGAAAAATACAGTTTATTCCCTTTCAAAACTGGCTGAAGAGTTACGTTTTGCTATATACAGGACTTTCCCCGACCAGTTCTGGGTACAAGCAGAGATAGCCAAAATGAATATATATCCCAGGAGCGGGCATGTATATCTTGATCTGGTTGAGAAAGAGAACGGTACTACCCAGGCGCAGATGCGCGGAATCATTTGGGCAAATGATTTCCCGGAGATCAGCAGAAAATTTGAACTGGTGACAAGAGAACCTTTCAGGGAGGGACTCAAAGTCTTATTTCTGGCCAGGTGTAACTTTCATGCCTCTTTTGGCTTTTCCTTATGGATCAGTGATTTAGAGCCGTCATTTACACTGGGTGAGTTGTCCCGTCTGAAGAACACAGCTATCAGACAATTGCATCAGGATAAAATATTTGATCTGAACAAGCAACTTCCTATCCCTGCCCTTCCATTACGAATTGCGGTTATTTCTGCGGAAACCAGCAAAGGATATCTTGATTTTCTTCAGGTCATTCATCACCATGCGGTTTCGTACCGGTTTGAGGTTACCCTTTTCCCGGCCCTTTTGCAAGGAGATAAAGCAGTAGAATCCATTAGGGAGCAACTTGTTAAGATCCTGGATGCCAGATTCCAGATTCCGGATACCTGCTGGTCAGGTGCAGGCGTTACATCCGGTAGCCGGGAACCGGCGTCCGGTTTCGATTTGGTCGCAATAATCCGGGGGGGGGGTGATGAGATCGGTATGACCTGTTTTGACAACTATGAATTAGCCAGGGATGTTTGCAACTTTCCTTTGCCTGTTGTGACCGGTATCGGTCACTCTACGAACGAAACACTGGTTGAAATGGTTGCCGCACTGAACCGGATTACTCCAACAGAGGTTGCATATGACCTGATCTCCCGTTTGGATGCGGTGTATGACAGGCTGATGAATACAGATGCCAGACTCAGCCTACTTGTCACTGACCTTTTATCGAAAAAAAAGGAGAAGCTTTCCCGGATTTCTATAGCCCTTCATTCAACTACAATTGGTTTTGTCAGAAGACATCACAGTGACCTTGAACACCAGCGCAAGACACTCCGGGTGCATTTGAACCATTTGTTTCCATTGCAAAAGACGACGCTATCCGGAGCAGAGAACCAGATCCGGCAACTGGATCCAAAAAGAATATTGAAACGCGGGTACAGTATGACTTATGATAAGCATGGAAGGATTCTGAAAGATGCATCTTTAGTGAAAGCAGGAGAAAAGATTCAAACCGAACTTGAAAAGGGAATTATTACAAGTACAGTAGACCCATAAAAAGGAACTATGAAAAAAAACCTGACATATGATTCTGCCATGGCTGAACTAACAACGATCATCCGTGACCTGGAAAACGAGGCAATATCAGTCGATGTCCTGGCTGAAAAAGTCAAACGGGCCAACGAACTGATAAGGTTCTGCAAGGAGAGACTTTTAAAAACAGAAGCGGAGGTGCAGGGGTTGCTTGATGCTGATCAGTAGGCTGTGGATTGTAGCCTGTTGGCTGTAGGTTGTAGGCTGTAGGATTTAGGTTGAATGTTGTTAACATCATACGTCCCACGTCATTAGAAGTAGCGTCTTACCTCCTTCGTGTACTTCTTCCACTCATCACCGAACCGTCCGGCAAGAAATTTTTCCTCGCCAAGAATGATCCGGTGGTGGATGATCATGCCATACCCCGCAAGCACAATATTTACCGGATTCGGGAAGAAGACGCAGGATGCAATGCAGATCAGGAAAACACCCAGGTAGATAGGATTTCTGCTGATACTATAGATTCCGATGGTTTTCAGGGATGTGCTACTCTCAGGCAGACCTACTCGCAGGGCATCTCCCAGGTGGGAAAAAGCAATCAGCATGATAACTGTCCCCAGGCCATTGATCAGTGCAGCAATCCATGCAACTTCTGCTGGGACCTGATTCCATGTCCACGCCGGAAGCATTGCCTTGAAGAGAAGAAGTGTCCAGGAGGTAAACAGGGAGATTTTTCCTGAGAGAAAGTACCAGCTTTCAATGGTTGGCTTCCCCCAGAAACGGATTCCTTTGCCGCGGTAGCGAGCACCAATGAACAGCATGGAGAATCCGAGCAAGGCAAAGGTGCCCAGGATGAAAAGATTTGGGAGTGGCAGCATGATAATTTTTCATGCAAAGGTAGATGAACCGAACCGAATTTATGTATTTTTGCAGCAACAATGCGGAAGTAGCTCAGTTGGTAGAGCATCAGCTTCCCAAGCTGAGGGTCGCGGGTTCGAATCCCGTTTTCCGCTCTTCAAAGCAGGGGTAATTCGTAAATCGTAAACCGTAAAAAGGAAAGAAGGCGGCTCAAAAGGCCGCCTTCTTTTCAAATACAGGGGAGATATATTGGGGTTATAATGTGGCTTCGAAATCTGCTTCCAGGGGAACCTCAGGAGAAAAGTCCGGGCATCCGGCACCAATTTCTTGTGAAATGTCAGAAAAATCAGCTGTCATAGGCACCTCCGGAATCAGAAAATCCTCTGACATCAGGCTTGTAACTTCATCCAGATCTTCATAAGAGGCTTCCAGCGGAATAATGGGGATTAACTGAGGGCATTCAACGCAAATCGTTTCTGCTTCCGAAGTGCCGGAACTTTTAACTTCGGTTTTTCCTGCGAAAACTGAACTGATCTGAAAACTGAAAATTGCCGCGAGAAGAATTATTGATTTCATTGTTTTTGCTTTTTGCTTTTCTGGAACATATGACGGATAACAGTCCGGTACGTTACATTAACTGCCTGATATTTTGAGCTTTTTCGATAAATCCCGGAAAACACCCGGCGAATCCCGGAAACCTCCCGCCCGGAATTTTCTCCTCATTTTCGCGTTACCGGCATCCAGGATCCAGGATCCAGGATCCAAATAATCCCGTACCTTTGAGTGCTACAAATCCTCCTGCATGTCCACCATCCTGACCGTTGACCACCTCTCCCGGAGCTACGGGGACAACATTCTGTTTGATGATATCTCTTTTGTGATCAGCCGGTACCAGAAGGTAGCACTGATTGCCCGCAACGGAGCAGGGAAGACAAGCCTGCTTAACATAATTGCCGGTCTTGAACCCGCTGATGGGGGAGTGGTAATCCTTTTCAATAAAGCTTCTTTGGGATATCTTAAACAGGAACCTGATTTAACTCCATCGCACACGGTTTTCAACGAAGTGTACACAACATCTAACGAGGTATTGAAAGCGATATACCGGTATGAACATGCCATCCGGGGTGCTGAAAAGGAGGAGATTGAGATGGCGATGGGACAGATGGATGCCCTCAACGGATGGGAATACGAAACAAGGATCAAACAGATCCTTTTCAGACTGAAAATTTCTGACCTCGATAAACGGATCGATGAATTGTCGGGGGGACAGCAAAAACGTGTGGCCCTGGCTAAGATGCTGATCCTTGAACCCGATTTTATGATCCTCGATGAGCCGACTAACCACCTTGATGTGGAGATGATCGAATGGCTGGAAGAATACCTCTCTCAAAGGAGGATCACATTTCTGATGGTAACCCACGACCGGTATTTTCTCGACAGAGTATGCGATGAGATCCTGGAACTGGACCATACCGGGATTCACCGTTATAAGGGTAGCTACTCCTATTTCATCGAAAAGCAGGCAGAAAGGCTTGATAACCTGACTAAAGAGAAGGAGAAAGCTCAGAACCTGTTGCGCAAAGAACAGGAATGGATGCGCAGGATGCCGAAAGCCCGCGCCACCAAGTCGAAAGCAAGGATCGATAGTTTCTATGAACTGAAAGAGACCGCGGACAGGAAGGTGCCTGATGAACGGATGAAGATCCATATCGAAGGCAAACGGATGGGAAAGAAGATCCTTGAGGTGAGCGACCTCTCCTTTTCATGGGGTGAAGTGCACATTCTGAAAAAATTCACGTTCATTTTTAAACGGTACGAGAAAGTCGGGATCATCGGGGACAACGGAAGCGGGAAGTCTACATTCCTGGATCTGATAACCGGTAAACTAAAACCCGGTTGGGGATCGGTGAAAAAAGGGGAGACAATTCAGTTCGGATACTATACCCAGGATGGCATATCTTTCAATCCTGATACAAAGGTGATCGATGTGGTAAGGGAAATCGCCGATGTAGTGAAACTTGGAAACGGGGATTCCATCTCGGCATCTGCATTTCTGAATTATTTCATGTTTCCCTATCCAAGTCATCATCAGCCTGTATATAAGCTTAGCGGGGGTGAAAAACGACGTCTGTACCTCGTCACCGTTTTAATGAGGAGTCCGAATTTCCTGATCCTTGACGAGCCTACCAATGACCTGGACATCCTGACGCTCAATGTCCTGGAGGAATACCTTGAGTCCTTCAACGGCTGTGTTTTGATCGTTACCCACGATCGCTACTTTCTCGATAAAATTGTTGATCACCTGTTTGTTTTTGAAGGCAACGGGGTAGTGAAGGATTTTCCCGGAAATTACACGCAGTACAGGGATTACAGTGAACGCCGGAAGCGGCAGCTTAAAGCAGCAACAAAACCGGTACCCGTTGCAAAAACTCAAAACAAGCCAGCTGATCCGGACAAACTCTCATTTAAAGAGAATAAGGAACTTGAGATGCTTGAACTAGAATTAGAGAAACTGGAAAGAGAAAAAGTTGAACTGGAGGCCACGTTAAGTTCCGGTGAACTTTCTGCAGTGGACCTTCAGTCAAAATCGAAGCGCCTGGTAACTATCCTTCAGGATCTTGAAGAAAAAGGTGACAGGTGGCTGGAGTTAAGTCTGAGAAGTGAGAGGTGATATATAATTTATTGTCTATCTTTGGTTCACTTGTTGAGACGGTTATTCACGAAGGCCATTTAAGAAATGTAAATTTCAAGGGAAATGAAGCAAATCAAAATAACTGAATTTCTCAGCACCCTGATGCTGATTGTCCTGGCACTTTCTTTCTCAACCTGTAAAAATGAATCCCCTCCCGTCCGCATTGGCATGTGTCTCTGGCCCGGATACGAATTCCTGTACCTCGCTGATCAGAAGGGGTTTTTCAGAGATGAGGGATTGAATGTCCAGTTATATGATTTCGTTTCCCTGAGTGATTCCCGGAGGGCGTTTGAACGTGGACAAATTGATGTCGTAGCAGGAACCATTGTAGAGTTGCTGATAATCAGAGAATCATCAAATAAATTCCCGCAGGCTTTTTATGTGACGGATTTTTCAAATGGCGCCGATGTTATCCTTGGGAAAAAACCTATCAGCACCATCCATGAACTGAAGGGCAAACGGGTTGGTGTGGAACCTGCCTCCATGGATCTCCTGACGATCAACCTTGCATTGAAGCAAAACCAAATGGTTCTGACAGACGTTGTGTTGGTCCCAATGGCCCAGAATGGCATGGAAAACAGTTTTGAAAAGAATCAGGTCGATGCCATTTGCACATATCCGCCTATATCGGTAAAAGTTTTGAATAAGGGGGATGCCAATATTTTATTTAACAGTTCCCTTATTCCTGGTTACATTGTTGATGTGCTAATGGCGGACGAAGCCTTTATCAATGAAAGAAATGAGGATCTGGTGAAAGTTATCCGGGCCATTAACAAGGCGATTCAATTTGCCTCAGAGAATCCTGCAGAAGCATTGCCCGTTATTGCCGATCATGAACAGATCTCAGTCGGTGACTTACAGGTAGCCTACGAAGGGATGATTGTTGAACCCGTTGATAACCAGCTTCAATATTTTTCGCCGGGAGGCCAGCTGTTTAATGCAGGAGAAACAGCACTGGAGGTTCTTATGGAGACAGGGGTTATCAGGAAGGACATCGATGTGAACAAAATTATTAATAGCCAACCTGTAACCAGTGCCGTTAAAAATCTGAAAAAGGATGAGTAGGATATTTCCATTTTATTCAGGGTGGTCCCTGAAACTGAAAATCCTTATCCCTCTGATATCCCTTTCATTTATTGTATTTTGTATTCTTTTCTGGATATTTCACGAGTATCTTGTAGCTTCTTTTGAAAATGAGATCAGGAAACGGGCGGAAACCATCGCCAGCATTATCATATATTCCAGTGATGCTTCCCAGGATCCGAGACAGGTTCAAAGACTTGTAACGACCCTCAATCTTGAACCTGACATCAACCTGATCGTGACCGTGGCAGGAGACCCGCCTGTTATTTTTGCATCTACACGTGTTCAGTGGGTAGATCAATCTCTCTCTTCTCTCCCGGAAGTACCGGAAAAAAAATTTTTGCGTGAATCCATTAATTCGGCCAGCGGGTACAGGTATGAAAAACGAACCAAAGGTTCGTTTATCTACATAACCTCTTTCAAAGTACTGCGCCCTGACGGAAACGCCGGATTGATTGGTAACGGAACGCTTCTGCTGGACCTCGACGTGAGTAAATTCATGGACGAGATGTTTAAAGCGATTTTATTGATGGCCTCAGGACTCGCAGCCTCCACTATCCTGATCGCCATGGTCACTTTTTTAATTATCCGGCGGTTTATACTGAAGCCTGCAACAGATATGAAGAATGTCATGCTTAAACGGATGCGGGGTGTTACAAAGGAAAGGGTCCCTGTTTACTTCCATGATGAAATCGGCTCCATTGCCATGTCATTGAACGAAATGCTGGACCAGTTGGAGAAGGAATCTGTCATGAGGGGCCAGGTTGAGAGCCGTCTTAGAGAGTCGGAAAGCAAATTATTGGAACTTAATTCAAACAAGGATAAGTTTTTTTCGATCATCGCACATGATCTGAAAAGCCCTTTCAGCGCTATTCTCGGGTTTTCGAAATTATTACAGGAAGAATACGATACTACTACAGCTGAACAGCACCTGATGTTTATAAGACGCATTGTCGATGGATTGTCAAATGTTTATAAATTGCTGGAAAACCTGCTTGAGTGGTCCAGGATCCAGTTGGGAGGCATTGAGTTCCATCCCGAACGTGTAGATATCGGACTACTTGCCTATGAAATCATTCATGACATTAAACTGAACCTTGAGAAAAAAAGGATTCAGTGGAAGATTGAGATCCCGGAGAACATTACAGTTTTTACCGATAAGAACATTCTGAAAACGATCCTTCGCAACCTGGTTTTCAACGCCCTGAAATTTTCACCTCCCGGTAAAACGATCAGGATTTGTACGATACCTGCTTCAGAGACCGGAAATGTCCCTGATGGTTTTATCGGTATTGCAGTTGTTGATTATGGAATGGGTATTGCAGAATCCGACCTGGGTCATCTATTTAAAATAAATTCGGGATTCCGTCGCCTGGGAACTTCAAATGAAACAGGTACCGGGTTGGGGTTGGTCCTTTGCAGGGAGTTTGTCGAAATCTATGGTGGAAAAATATGGGCTGAAAGCGAAGAAGGCAACGGAAGCACATTCATCTTCACAGTTCCACTCTCCTGATATTCAATATTTCCAGGGATCTCAATAATGCTCATTGATGCACAATTCACGGCACCCTTTTCTTTTTAAAATACATCGCATCTATATAAAATAGTACTCTGATGGAGAAACTGTTGGCGGCGGGTGAGGAAATCGTATTGCCGAAATTGCTGAAGTAGCTGTAGTCGATCTGATTATCCTGTGTGTAAATGGCATTCTTCCAGGCAAAAGAGATCTGGCTTCCGGGAGCGAAATCCCAGATGAAACTGAAATCGATGTTGAAACTGTTGTAGTCAACGTCAGGGTTACCTGTGTAATCCGTAGGATCTAGAAACCCGTCAGGACGAAGCCTGTAGAATGACAGATAATGCGCCCACACCCAGTAGTGGCGCAGCCGGACGTTAAGGCTTATATTGCTGCGAATCATGTAATTGCCTTCCAATACATTGGTCATGGTATGCACATCCCTGCGACCGAACAGGATGACCTGGCCTCCTGAATTATCTATGGAATCCAACACATAACCGGCATCGTTATTCAAATGATCCATGTAAAAGGTGTAGATGAAGAAGAGCCTGTCTGACGGTCGAAATCGCGGTCTCAGTTGCAGTTCATAATAGGAGGTTAGATACCGGGAGGAATAGGCAACACCAAACCGGGTATCCAGCGCCAGTTTTTTCCGGTAATCGGAAGAGGTAAATCCTCCGGCATAGAGATATCCGGCCGAGTTATATTTCCACCCATCTATGCGCGGTTCATAATAATCATAGGCATCGGGATGGATTTCAACGTTTGCTCCAAGTGTGAGGTACTTTCTTGTATTGGTGCGTGTGGAACCAGTGACTGTAAATGAAGTGTAGTTCAATCCGGTGTATAACGTATTGTACTCTATAGAAAGTTCATTATACCAATCGAGAACTTTCCAAAACGGTTCATAGATATTGTATTCAAGGGTGATCTCATTCTCAAACCGGTTGTTACGTGAATTGAATCCCATGTCATTTGGATCATAGGTATCGTTTTGAACCTCCATCCGGTACGCATACCTGAAATTACCACTGATCTTTGCTGCCACCCATTCTGCAGCATAACCAAACTCAGGTATGTTGTGTGCATAGTATTTCTGGCTTACAAACGCATTCCCATATACTGCATGGGAGTATGCTTTGTTGGCAAATTTGAAATCAACTCCCGAAACATTTGCGCAGTATCCGTTATCGGCCCGGTAATAATTGGTGTTCAGCAGAGAAAAGTAGGAGTTGTTCTGCAGGGCCTGGTCAAATACAAGCATATTGTAGTTGGTGAATCCTTGAGTGAGATACTTACGCCCTTCTCCTGTAACTGTATCCCTGATGGTTGCCCAGGTGTTTGCCGATATCCCGTTGAAGACACCGATGCCCAATCCTTTGCTGGTACGGCCAGAAACCTTCGTTGCATTTATCAGTCTTGTTTGTGATGGATTCTCAGGAACCACTTCATTGCTGTCAAGGTTCTGATAGACTTCGTTATGATCCTCAGGAGTACCTCCGACACGGCGGGTATAAAAGATACCCCCTTTGTCGAAGAGTTCGACCCCCTCCGTAAAAAACTGCCTCTTTTCCGAATAATGGATCTCAAACGGGGTAAAATTATAGATCCTGTCATCCGACTGAACCTGTCCAAAATCAGGGATAAGGGTCATGTCAAGCGTGAAACTTTGGTTGATCCCATATTTCAGGTCGGCGCCGTAATTGTAAGAAAACTGCCATTCTTTGAAATCCGGATTTTTCTCCACATACCCTGAAACATATGGAGTGAGAGAGAGTCTAAGTGGCGGTTTTATCTCCTTGATCCCAAGTAGAAGACCCATTTGATTTACTATTCCCTGGACTTTGGCATCAATCAAGTTCCAGGATGACAACTCGCGGATCCGCCTGATGTCGCGTTGACAATTCATCCCCCAGATTTGGATATCAGCCTTCGAAAACCTGATGGCGGAATAGGGGATCTTCATTTCAACCACCCATCCGGTATCATTGATCTTTGCTTTGCTTTGCCATACGGCATCCCAGCTTACATCTGTATCGAAATCTGTTTCGTCAGAAACTTTGTAGTCGGTCTGAACATCCGAGGCGTAGACCTTGAAAGCAAAAGCATTCAGCCCGTCGTTAAAGGGACTCAGCATGATCGTGAAAAAGTCAGCGTTCAGGTTATCCGAATCCCTTAAGCCAAGCTGGGTCAGAATGCTGTCGGGAGATGAATCGAACATCATGGCTCCGATATACAGCCCGGTATTATCATACAGAAACCGTACATCGGTCGACAGGGAGGCAGAAGCGCCGTTATAAGGACGTTGCTGGATGAAGTCATCTGCAGCCGGCGCTACACCCCAGATAGTTTCATCAAGAATGCCGTCAATTTTGATCGTTTCTGTAGTGCAGATCGCGGGAATGCTTTTTTTTACATTCTGGGAAATGCAATCAAGTGTTACAAGTACAACAAACAGAATCAGGAAGGAAAGTCTCATTCTTCTAGCAACATCTCGTACAGCATGTAGTTTTCTTCATCAAGGCATACAAATATAATTTTTTCCGGCATAGTGTTATCCTTATGATAGTTCATTGCTTCAGAAATTGCAATTGTGGCCGCTTCCTTTTTGGGGAACCTGTACACACCGGTGCTGATGTTCGGAAAGGCAATACTTCGGCATCTGTTGTCACGAGCCAGTTCCAAACTGTTTCTGTAACACGTTTGAAGGAGTTCCTTCTCATTGCTTTGCCCCCCTTTCCAGACCGGTCCAACCGTATGAATCACAAACCTTGCAGGGAGCAGGAATCCATCAGTAATTTTGGCTTTCCCGGTTTCGCAACCACCCAGAATTCTGCAGACATCCTGTAACTTTGATCCTGCTGCACGATGAATGGCACCGTCAACACCTCCTCCGCCGAGCAATGAATGGTTGGCTGCATTTACAATGGCATCAACAGATAATTTTGTGATATCTCCTCTGATCAGTTCAATGTGGGGCCTCATAACAGATGTCTTAAAAATAAATGCTGAAATTGTCCAAAAACGATTGGTGTACCAGACCGTTTGTTGCGATGATCTCCTTGCCAAACAGGAAATTATCTCCCCCCGAGAAGTCGCAGACAGTTCCGCCGGCATTTTTTACAAGCAGGATTCCGGCAGCTACATCCCAGGGCCTGAGTCCATATTCATAAAACCCGTCAAGCCGGCCACACGCAACGTAAGCAAGATCGGCAGCAGCAGATCCAAACCTTCTAACACCCCTGGTGTGCTGCAGCAGAAATCTGAAAAACCCAAGGTACTCATCCAGCCGACTGTAATCATAGTAAGGAAAACCTGTGGCAAAAAGGCTGTCTTTCAGATTGGTCGTTCCCGACACTGTTACCACCTCCCCATCCCGCCAGGCAGGGGCGCCGTCCCATGTATAGTACAATTCATGTTGGCCGGCTTCATAGATCACTCCAACAATAATTTTTTCCTGGTGCCGCAAAGCGATACTGATCGAGTAGACAGGAATCCCATGAATATAGTTGGTGGTCCCATCCAGCGGATCAATGATCCATGTCAACTCACCCCGGATAACTTCGGGGCTCTCTTCAGCTATGAAACCACTGCCTGGCAGCAGTTTTGACAACCC
>Ga0172371_10000835_pt1 | contig 48868 bp, 43 predicted proteins | sample Lak12m_FD_114543 | JGI IMG/M metagenome (GOLD analysis project Ga0172371, IMG submission 114543) | Freshwater microbial communities from Kabuno Bay, South-Kivu, Congo - kab_022012_12m | ecosystem: Environmental > Aquatic > Freshwater > Lake | place: Democratic Republic of the Congo: South-Kivu... | reverse complement strand
GTGGACCCTCCGAAAGCCCCGCGGGGTTCCGATCCCGGGTGTCGGCTCGCGCCCCAGTCGGTATTCGTTCCTGTCATCTACCGGCTCGCGTCTGTGTGAGTCGTTTTCAGCAGCCTGCTAGCGCAACGCCTGCTCCAGATCCTCGAGCAGGTCTTCTGGATGCTCGATACCCACAGAGATCCGCATAGTGCCCGGAGATATGCCCGCCGCGGTGCGCGCGGCCTCCGATATGCCGGCGTGACTCATGGTCCACGGCTGCTCTATCAGTGACTCGACTCCCCCGAGTGACTCTGCGAGCGCGAAATACTGCAGGCGGGAGAAGAAGGTGTCGGGGTCCAAGGCGTCGAGATCGAGGTCGAAGCTCACCATGCCGCCGAAGCCGGTCTGCTGGCGCTGGGCCAACCCATGATCAGGGTGATCCTCGAGGCCCGGATAGTACACGCGCAGCGCCCGCGGGTGTTCGCTCAAGAAAGCGGCGATCGCACGAGCGCCCCGCTGGTGGGCCTCCATGCGGGGACCGAGGGTCTTGACGCCGCGCAGCACCAGCCAGGCATCGAAGGGGGAGTTCGCGAGTCCCATGGCGTTGACCATGTAGCCGACCCGCTCGCCCAGGTCTTCTCTGCTGGTGATCGCCACGCCGCCGACAACGTCGGAGTGGCCGTTGAGATACTTGGTCGTGGAATGGACGACCACATCCACCCCCAGGTCCAGGGGCCGCTGGAAATAGGGGCTCAGGAACGTGTTGTCGGCCACGGTGGTCAACCCGCGCCGCCGAGCAACGGCGACCATCGCCTCGATATCCACGATGTTGAGCAACGGGTTCGAGGGAGTCTCTATCCACAGCATGCGGGTCTCAGAGCGGATCGCCTCCTCCACGGCGCGCAGGTCGCGCATGTCGACGAACGAGAAGGTCAGGCCGAACCTCGGGAAGACGGTCTCGAAGAGACGGTAGGTGCCCCCATAGATATCGTGACCGGCCACCACATGGTCGCCCGCTTGGAGCGTGCAGAGAACGGCGGTGATGGCCGCCATACCCGAACTCGTGCAGCGGGCGAAGGTGCCACCTTCGAGGGCGGCAAGGTTCTCTTCAACTGCGCTGCGTGTGGGGTTGCCGCTGCGCGTGTAGTCGAATCCGCGGTTGACGCCCACTCGGTCGAACGCGAAGGTGGAGGTGGGATAGATCGGCGTGATGACCGAACTGAACGTGGCGTCCTTCGCCACGCCCACGTGCACAGCCGCGGTCTCTGGTCTCATGTTGGCTCCTTCCGGCGTGGCCTCAGTCCCGCACCCGCTGGACTAAGAAGATGCCCAAGATGGAACCGGAGTATAGAGTAGTTCGCCTGCTTGACCACCGGCGCCCTATCGATCACCATAGACTTCCGTCCCCTACGCCTCGATCCTGACAAAAAAGGACCTTCTATGACACGGTATATGCTCGGCGTGGTGATACTCATTGCCGGAGTCCTGGCCACGACGCAGGCCCCGGTGAATGCGGCGCTTGCCAGGCGCTCCAGTTCGCTGCAGGCGGTGGTCGTATCGTTCGCGGTCGGCACCATGGCACTGCTTGTCGTGGCACTTGCCGCCGGCAAGATCGCACCCGGACAGCTACGGGGAGTCCCGTGGTGGCAACTCACCGGGGGGCTGCTGGGAGCGTTCGTCGTCCTCAGCACGACGGTGATCGTGCCGCGCCTGGGTGCGCTCGCCGCGACGGCAGCCTTGGTGGCCGGCCAATTCATCGGCGGAGCGGTGATCGACCAATTCGGTCTCATCGGCATGCCCGTCGTGCCCCTGAACTGGAGCCGTCTCGTGGGCTTGGGCCTGCTGACTCTGGGAGGGTTCTTCGTCCTCAGGCAATAGCCTGACAGGAGCCCTCGCTTATCGGGCCTCCAGGCCCAGCAGGTCACGCGCCTGCGCCACGGTGGCGACCGGCCGGCCAAGTTCCCTCGCCAGCCGGGCCACGCGCGTCACGAGTTGAGCATTACCCTCCGCGGGCACCCCTTTGCCGTAGAAGATGTTGTCCTCCAATCCGGTGCGCACATGGCCGCCCAGTACCAATCCCAACATACTCATGGGCAGCTGGCTTCGGCCGATTCCCGAGACCGTCCACGTCGCTCCCCGCGGCAGGCTCTCCACCAGGTGCAGCAGACTCTTGGCCGAAGCGGGAATGGCCCCGGGCACGCCCATCACCAAGTTGAAATGCAGAGGTTCAACAAGAAACCCCTCTCCCACAAGGGCCACGGCGTTCGCTATCATGCCGGCGTCGAAGACCTCGATCTCGGGCTTGATCCCCCGCTCCCTCATCGCCCGTGCGAAATCGCGCACCAGCGGAAGCGGGTTTGCGAACACCTCGTCGCCGAAGTTGCACGAGCCGGTGGTCAGCGACGCCATATCGGGCAGAAGGTCGCCCCGCAGGCCGGTGACCGGCTGCAGGCGTTCGGTGGCCGTCATCCCCACCGCTCCCCCGGTCGACACCTGCACGATAACGTCGGTCCGAGCCCGGATCAACCGCACCGTCTCGGCGAACACGGCCGCATCTTGTGTGGGTTCTCCGTCGCCGTCTCGGACGTGCAGGTGGATCACCGTCGCTCCGGCGGCGGCGGCTTCAGCCGCCGCCGCGGCGATGGCCTTCGGAGTCACGGGCAGGTGAGGCAGCTGCTTCAGGGTCACTTCCGCGCCCACCAGCGCCGCCGTAATGATCACCGGATCCACGCGCCGGCCTCCCTCATTTGTCGCCGAAGCAGTAGAAGTAGCCGTCCCGGGAGCCCACGTAGATCCGGCCCCTCCACACCGCGGGCGTCGATTCCACGGCCCCGCCGTCGGGAGTACGAACCTTCCACAGTTGCAGCGGATCCACTGAGGGATCGCGGACATCGTAGGCGTGGATCCACCCATTCGTGTCCCCGACGATGAGGGTGCTGTCGACTACCACAGGAGAACCCCACGCATGGTAGGTGAACGGCTTCTCCCAGACGATCCTCCCGTCGGAACGATCCACTCCCAAGAGACGACCCGTGTGCGTGGGCACGTAGAGCATGGAGCCCCAGATCGCCGGGGTCGCCCATATGCCACCCGTGCCTCCGCGGGCCGGGTCTTTGATAGACCACACCACCGGATCCTCCGAACGCCTGGGGTCGAGCTTCATCAGTTGACCCAGCTGCTTGGCCCGGGACAGATTCCGTTCCAACTCGGCGGCCACATACAGCATGCCTTCGTCATCTATCACGATGGATGCGTCCACGTCGTCGCCTGTCCAGAACTTGAAAGCCACCGGGAACTTTGGATTCTTGGGGACCGCAAGATCAGGCATCGGCCGGACCGTGTCCGGACCCGGATCCCACGCTGCGTTCTCGTCCGGAGGCATCACGCCCTCCTCCCACGTGTCCGGCGCCTGTCCACCCGGCCCGTAGCCGGCCTTGGACAGCCCGAGCGCGCTGATATCGAGCCCCAACACGCGACCGCCGCCGTTGGCGAAGTACACGCGGTCCCCGCGGACCGGGTCCAGGTCGAGGGCGGGCGAGTTCTCGATGCTCACCGTCCGATCCCCGATCGCCTTGAACAGGGCGTCGTCGTACGCCGGATAGGCCAACACCACCTTGGGTTTGGCGATGACCTTCCCCTCGGCGTTGAAGCCCCGGTTGAGCTTGATGATGAAGAAGTAGCTGTTCTCTCCACCCTCGAAGAGATAGTCACCCACGACCACAGCACTCGAGTCCCAGTCGTTGTTCCAAACCGGGTGAGGCACCTCATTCGCGTTGATCTTCCACAGGACCGTCGGTTTCGCCCGATCCAACGCCACCACTCGGAAGTAGTTGTCCCGCGACCCGGTGTAGAGCAGCGGATAGCCGTCGGGATCGAGCATCACGCTGCCCTTGATCAAGTCGCCGGTGGTCAGGTCCGGAAGGAAGCGCTCCCCCGTATCTCCCTCGAGGAAGTGCACCGCTCGATCATAGGCGCCGAACATCACCCGCGGACCGTCCTGGGCTTGAGCCATCGCCGGCTGCCCGGTCCACCCGGTTCCGGCCCAGACCCGTGTCTTTCCGCCCTCCGAAGACGGCGAACTCATCGGACCATCGGTCGGAAACCGCCACAGCACTGTGGGCGCTTTGGGAACAGGGCCTTCCCCGTAGTACGCGCGGCGGGCGTTTCCACGGAACATGGTCAGCCCGGGGAAGCTGGTGTTGATAGGGGCTGAGGCCACCGGCACGTTCCCACCGGCCGCCGCAGGAGCGGAATCGCCCGCGGTCGTCTGGGAAGAAGTCGCACCAGGTGCAACCGCCGCACCCCCGGAGACCACCGCGCCCTCGGAGACCACCGGGCCGGACGAACCTGCGGGCCCCCCGGGCGCCGCACCCCGTCCCGCAGCGTCACGCCCCAGAGCCAAAGCCGCGCTCACCGCAAGAACCGCCCCAAGGCCCATAAGGAGCAGCACCAGAAGCGCACGCCGTCGCCGAACCCGAGTGGTCCGAGCCACGCGGGTCTCGTACACGGTATACGCGGGGAGGGCGCCATGACCCCGACCCGGCGTCCGCCGGGAATCAGGTCCGCGGCGCGGAGATCGGACACCAGGCTTGCTCCCTGTCCGATCAGTCATCGGCGGGTGCGTGGCCCGCCCTCACCAAGAGACCGCGACCCCGCGTCGAGATCAGGTCCAGATATGCCACCAGGTCTTTCGCGAAGTTCCACTGCGTCAGATTGATGGGGGTTTCGCCGATGCGGCTGGCCAGAGCCTCCCTCAAGGTGCCCCAATTGGTCCAGCCTATGCGCTGAGCCAGTTCTTCCGGTGCGACACCGGCCGGAGGCTCGGTCATACGGCCCGCGAGAAGCGCGGGATCGTCCCAGTAGCGGGTCACCAGGTCGGGCGCCGCGTCCTCGGTGGTCATGACCAGCAATCGCGCCCGTTCACCCAAGGCGGCATAGCCGGCGTCGAACGTGCGGACCACCTGATCGCGCTCCACATCGTGCGCCGTCTGCCGGCTCAACTCGTGCCAGTAGCGCGCTATCACCAGGAACGTGTAATGCTCGGTCTCCAGTACGCACGAGACCTCGGTGTCGTTCTCGGGCACGGAGCGACCGGCCGGCGGTGGAAACCGTCGCCAGAAGTCGAGCGTGTAGCCGGCGGTGATGACGGCCTCATAGTCGACGCCGCGGAATGCATGACCAAGGAGTTCCACCAACCAACTGGTAGTCTCGAAGTTGCGCAGAGGTCCGAAGACGTTCGACACGAACTCGTCCTCGCGACTCTCACGCAGCATCCCCCCGTAGTACCGATCCCTGCCGAACAACTCCACATACATGGCCATGATCGCTCCTCCCTGGCCGACCCGGCGGGACTGTCTGCCGGTCCACGTCGCCGCCTCTCTCGCTGAACGCGATGCTATCCTCACCGGGCTCGCGTGTCAAAGAAACCAGGGCACAGAGGAGGAGGCGTGTCCCGTGGGGCGATTGCTCCCAGAAAGGGGTATAGCCGGTCCCAGGGGGTAGGACCGGCTATAGCGGGGAAAACTGCTGTAGCTCTGTCGCGGTCGGGATGGGGGGATCCCGCTCCCGCGGTGGTTCAGTGCTCAGCTGTCGGTACTGTACCCCGGTCACTCTCATAAGACCAATATATTGTTTCTATACTTGCTATAATTCTGATTGATATATTATGGAGTTGAATCAACTCAAGTACTTCATCGCCGTGGCCGACGTCCTCAGCTTCACCGAGGCGGCCGAACGCATCCATGTCTCGCAGCCGGCGCTGAGCTATCAGATCAAACGACTCGAGAACGAGCTGGGCGCTCGGCTGTTCGATCGAACGAGCCGGAGGGTCTCGCTCACGGTCGACGGACGCACGTTCCTGCCACTTGCCCGCTCTGTGCTGTTGAAGGTGGACGAGGCGACACGGGTTATGGACGAACGTCTGGGGGTCGAGACCGGACAGGTCACGTTCGGCGTCATCCCGAGCATCGGGGCGTACGTCGTCCCTCACGTGCTGGCCTCGTTCAGACGCAACTTTCCCGGCATCGAAGTCCTGCTGGTGGAGTCCGGCGCACTCAGCCTGGAGCGCAAGTTGCTCGACGGCGAGGTCGACTTCGCCATCGTAACAGAGCCCGCCGCCCCGGAAGCCCTCGAGATGATGCCCCTCATGACCGAAGAACTGCTGCTGGTAGTGCCGATGCACCATCACCTGGCCGAACGAGAGTCGGTCGTGTTGGAGGAGCTCGTCCAGGAGAACTTCGTGTTGCTCGGAGGTTCGTTCACCTTGGGAACGCTCGTCGTCGATGTCTGCAGACGCGCCGGCTTCGAACCCAAGGTTGCCTATCAGGCGGGAAGCCTGGAGACGGTGAAAAGTTTCGTCCGTCACGACCTCGGCATCGCGGTGTTACCGCGGCTGGCCATGCTCTGGCCCCCGGAGGACACCATCGTGGCTACACCCTTCACCGTGCCCCTGACGCGGGCCATCACGTTGGTGCGGGCGAAAGGCCGCTATATCAGCGTGGCTACGCGGGCGTTGATGGTCCACGTGCGCACGACCATCCTGTCCACATTCGTGGCCGAAGGCCGCCCGATACGCCCGGTGATACCGGCGGCTCCGGCGACCCCGGAACCCCCGGCGGCGGGTTAGAATAGGGATGAAACAGGAGGGTGGGATGTATCTGAAGTATCTTGCGGTCGAGGGATTCAAGAGCTTCCCCGAGTGGAACGGCCTCGAACTTGCTCCAGGCACCTGCGTGCTCGTGGGCGCCAATGGCACCGGCAAGAGCAATCTCACCGAGGCGGTCTGCTGGGTGCTCGGACAGAGCGACGCTCTATCTCTGCGCGTTCGCGCATCCACCGATCTGGTCTTCGCCGGCAGCGACGAACTCCGACCGATGAGTCTGGGCGAGGGCGCCGTGGTGCTCGACCACCGGCCGATGCGAAACAAAGGTGAGGGGTTAGCCGCTGGGGCATGCAAACACGGCAACGCCGCCACTCATACCGGTGAGCTGCCGGAAGGCGCCCTCACCATCACACGCAGGGTGGTCGCTGCCGGCGACGACGTATTCCTGGTCGACGGAGTGGAGGCCACACCCGACCAGGTGCGCGCGGCGCTCCAGGAGGCGGGCATGGGTTCCCCCCCTGTCACCATCATCCGGCAGGGTGAACTCGAGAGACTCCTATTCCTGGACCCGCCTGCACGGCGCCACGCCCTCGAGGAAGCGGCGGGCATCCCGCATCTCTCGCGTCGTCGCGCCCAACTCGCCGCAGAGCGGGACGCGCTCATCCTGCGGAGAGAACATCTGGCGGGCGAGCAAGAACAGGAGAGCGATCAGGCACGACGGCTCGAGTGCGAAGCCGAGGCCTCGGCCGCTGCGAGGGCACTCGAATCCGCCATCGCGGCCCTCCGGGCGGCGGCAGTGCGCGCCGCCCTCGCGGGAGTACCGGAGCCCGACGTAGACGCGGGCGCCCTTCTCGACATGCTCGGACTGCCGGCGGACGAGACCGACGCGGCCTCACTCTCTGAACTGCGCGCGGCGCTGGCGGAACACCAGGATCGCCTCGCCGCTCTCGGCCCCCTGAACAGCCGCTCGGAGATCGACCTCGCGGCCGTCCGCGAACGTATTGCCGAGCTGGACTGCTGTGTGGCGCAGGCCGACGAGGATCTGCGAGGCCTGGCGGCCTCCGTCGCAGCGCTCGAGGCCCAGATCGCCGCCGAGTTCTCTGCCGCCCACGCGCGCGTGGAAGAACGCTTCCGCTCGTACTATGCCCTGCTGGCCCCGGGCGGAGAGGCCGCCCTGCCCATCACGCCCACGGAGGCGGGAACCACGGGAGTGGATGTGGTCGTGCGGCCGCCCGGCAAGGTGCTCGACCGGGTGACGGCTCTGTCGGGTGGCGAGCGTTCGCTCGCGGCCCTCTCGCTCGCCCTCGCGCTTTTCCAGGAGTATCCATCGCCGTTCTTCGTGCTCGATGAGGTCGAGCCCGCTCTGGACGACACCAACATCCGCCGCCTTCAAGCGGTGTTGGACCTGGTGGCAGACGACCGTCAGATTCTCATGGTGTCGCATCAGCAGCGCGCGAAGGAGGCCGGCGACGTGGTCTTCGGCGTGGAGCGAAACCTCGACGGAGCCAGTCAGGTCAAATTCCGCTATGAGCCGCGCACCCGGCGACTCGACATCTTCCGGAGGACCTGGGCGGCCGACCATCTCCGGCGGCACCCGCAGGAACGGTCCCTGGAGGCTCCGGGGCTCGCTTCCGACGCGCCGACGCGGCGCTCGCTCGGCCTCGCCGGGTCGCCCACCCAAGCCGCCATGATGGAGTTCGCCGGCGACCAGTCCGGCGCGCCCGCAGGCGGACCGGGAGGCGGACCAAGCCGTCACGGTCGTCTGCGTCGATCCGACGATTTCCACCCCGACGGCACGTTCCGCGGGATCTGGGATGCATACGACGACCGGCGGCTCACGGCCGGCGTAGCGAACGCCAAGGAAGAGGAGACAGACGAGGGTGGTGCCGCCAAACCCTGCTGCTAGACCGGATCAGATCGGCACCACCGCGCTCATTTCCGCCGGAACGGATCCTCGACGCTACAGCTCCACGGCACGGGCTTCGTGGAAGCCGGGCAGGGCGCATATCTCGTCCAGCACCGCCTGCGGGATGCGGTCGTCCAGAGCCACACCCATGACCGCACGCCCCTCGGCCTTGCGGCGTCCCACGTTCATGAAGGCGATGTTGATACCCCTGGCGCCCAGAAGGGTACCCACGCGGCCGATCATGCCGGGGACGTCATCGTACTGGAAGAAGGCCATGTGCGTGGCCGGCTCGATGTCGATATCGTGGCGGTAGATCTTCACCAGGCGCGGCTTGTGCCGGGGTCCGAAGGTGGTTCCAGCAGCGGTCAGCTCGCCCTGTCGGTCCTTGCATGAGACCGTAATGAGGTTGGTGAAGTCGCGCATCTGCCGGTCACGCACCTCCTGCACCTTGAGGCCTCGCTCCTCCGCGATGCTGGGGGCGTTCACGTAGTTCACCACGTCGTCTACGCGCCCCTCGAGCATCGCCTTGAGAGCGGCCACCGTCAGCAATCGGGTGTCCTGATCGGCGATCTGCCCTTCGTAGTGAATGGTGATGTCTTCCATCGGACCGTCCGCGATGGAGACGAGCAGCGTGCCGAGCGTCTCGGCCAGCGGCAGGAAAGGCCCCACGGCCTGCATGGCTTCGGCGCCCACGGAGGGGATGTTCACCGCGTTCGAGACGAAGTCGCCCAGCAGACCCGCCATCACCTGTTCCGCGATGATGGTGCCCGCCTTGTCCTGCGCTTCCTCGGTCGACGCTCCCAGGTGCGGCGTCGCGACCACGTTATCAAAGGCGAGCAGGGGGAAGTCCGGCGGCACCGGTTCCTGCGTGAACACGTCGATCGCCGCGGAGGCCACCTTGCCCGATTCGAGCGCGCGCACCAGCGCCTCTTCGTCGATGATGCCGCCACGGGCGGCGTTCACGACCCGGACACCATCTTTCATCCTGGCAAACGCGTCGTCACCGACCAAACCGAGGGTCTCAGGGGTCTTCGGCATGTGCACGGTGATGAAGTCCGCCTTGGCGTACACATCGTCGAGCGTCTCGGCCTGCTCGAGTCCATTCTCCCGGAACCGGTCCGAACTGATGTACGGGTCGTACGCGATGACATCCATGCGCAGTCCCTTGCCGCGCTGGGCAACGATCATGCCGATGCGGCCGAGGCCGATAACCCCCAGTGTCTTGCCCGTGAGTTCCACCCCGCCGAACTTGGAACGTTCCCACTTGCCCGCCTTGAGCGAGCAGTACGCCTGCGGGATCTGCCGGCACTGGGACATGAGCAGGGCGATGGCGTGCTCGGCAGCCGCGACCGCATTCGACTCGGGCGCGTTCGCCACTACGATGCCCTTCTTAGTGGCCGCCTTAACGTCGATGTTGTCGACCCCCGAGCCGGCTCGACCGATGATCTTGAGGCGGGTGGAACCCTCGAGCATCTCCGCGGTCACCTTGGTAGCCGAACGCACGATGAGCGCGTCGTACTCGTTGATGCGCTCTTTGAGTTCTGCATCGGTCATGTCGGTGCGGACATCGACGTCGAACTGCTGCTTGAGAAGCTCGACGCCTGCCCGAGAGATCTTCTCCTTTACCAGAACGCGCAGGCTGCCGGCAGGTGCCTCTGACATGGTTCTCCTCCCTTTGCGGTCCACCCATCCCTCATCCACACACAGACGACGCGGGCACCGGGCCCGCATCCGTTCGAGTGTATCACAGGCCTTTTTCCGCTCCGCCCTCAGCCCAAACCAACCACTCCCTACCGCTCGCCACGCCGTTGGAGCTGCGTGCCGCGACGCGCGCAGCGCAGGTCCGACCAGGTTTGCCACCGGCCCGTACCGGGAAGACCGGACGGACGTACCCCACATACAGGAGGAATGGCATGGCCAAGAAAATGAGCCTCGTCGACACGCTGAACGACCTCCGTGCCCGGGAGCTCGCGGTCATCGTCCAGTACATGGGTCACCACTACGTGATGACCGGCGCGGATGCCGCCGCCCTGGCCGGAGAGTTCAAAGAGGTCGCCATCACCGAGATGAAGCACGCGGAAGCTTTGGCCGAGCGCATCGACTATCTGGGTGGTGTGCCGGTCACCAAGCCGGCGGCGATCAAGTCCGGCGCTACCAGCGTGACGGATGCCGCCACCGTCAACCTGGCCAGCGAGGAAGAGGCGATCGCCCTGTACACGCAGGCCGTCGCCCAGGCCGCTCAAGCCGGCGACATCACGACTCGGAAGCTGCTCGAAGACATCCTGGGGGATGAGGAAGATCACGCCGACACCTTCCGGACGATGCTCGGCAAGTAAGGAGACCGTCTCGGACGTCGGCGCAGTGCCGACCTGGCTCACGGAGAGGGGGCCCCGCCTGGTGGCGGGGCCCCCTCTCTTGCGTTGCCAGACACGGACGCCTGCCGCCCGGTCACCAGGACGCGCCGCCAGGGCGGTGCGATACCCATAGACGGGTATTACGCCAGCGCCTTGCCTCCACTGATCCAACTCATCATGCCACGCAGGCTCTTGCCCACTTCCTCGATCTCGCTCTCGGCGTCGCGACGGACGAGCGCGTTGTAGACCGGGCGGCCCGCCTGATTCTCCAGGATCCATTCGCGTGCGAACTCCCCGTCCTGGATCTCGCGCAGGATCTCGCGCATCTCGTCGCGGGTGTCCTCGTTGATGATGCGCCGGCCGCGGGTCACGTCGCCGTATTCCGCCGTGTCGGAGATCGAATAGCGCATCCCGCTGATGCCGTGCTCGTAGATGAGGTCAACGATCAGCTTCAGCTCGTGCAGACACTCGAAGTAGGCGATCTCCGGCTGGTACCCGGCCTCCACCAACGTCTCGAAGCCGGCCCGGATGAGTTCGCTGCATCCGCCGCAGAGCACCACCTGCTCGCCGAACAGGTCGGTCTCGGTCTCCTCTCCGAACGTGGTCTCGATGACGCCGGCACGTGTGCAGCCGATGCCCTTGGCGTATGCAAGGGCCACATCCTTGGCGTTGCCACTCGGATCCTGAAAGACGGCCACCAGACCGGGCACGCCGCCACCCTCCGTGTAGACGCGCCTCACCAAGTGCCCCGGGCCTTTGGGCGCCACCATGGCCACGCCGACGCCCTTGGGCGGGACGATCTGACCGAAATGGATGTTGAAGCCGTGGGCGAACATCAGCAGGTCGCCGTCGGCCAGATTGTCGCGGACCGACTCTTCATACACGGTCTTCTGGGACGTGTCGGGCACCAGCATCATCACGATCTGGGCGCGGGCCACAGCGGTGGCGGCCGGCAGCACCTCGAAGCCGGCATCCAGAGCCCGCTGCCAGCCGGCCGATCCCGGGTGCTGCGCCACCACCACCGAGACGCCACTCTCGCGCAGGTTCTGCGCATGCGCATGCCCTTGGCTGCCGAACCCGATGATCGCGACGGTCTTGCCCTGAAGCAACCCTAGGTCGGCGTCCTTGTCGTAGAACATCAGTTCTCCCTCTTTTCCGTCAGTGTTGTTCGCTCCTCACCGGTGTCCGTTCGTTCCCGCCGGTGAACCAGTGCCGTACGTTACGACTGCCGTTCGCCTCAGAGTCTTGCCGTCCCCCTCCCCATCGCGATCCGTCCCGTGCGCGCAAGCTCGACTATCCCGAAGGGACGCATCAAGCCAAGCATCGCTTCCACCTTCTCCCGGGTTCCCGTGACCTCCACCACCAGTTCATCCTTGCCCACGTCCACGATCTTCGCTCGGAATACCTCGACGATCTGCATGATCTCAGCACGGGTGTCGGCACCGGCGCGCACTTTTGCCAGCATGAGCTCGCGTTCCACCGAGGCCGACGGATCAAGATCGGTGATCCTGATGACGTTGATCAGCTTGTGCAGCTGTTTGGTCACCTGCTCTAACGGCGAGTCTTGGGCATCGACGGCTATGGTCATGCGCGAGAGACGCGGATCTTCGGTCTCCCCCACCGCCAAACTGTCGATGTTGAAACCGCGGCGCGCGAACAGGGCCGAGATGCGGGTGAGAACACCGGGCTTGTTCTCGACCAAGACCGAGAGTGTGTGCTTCACGACGTTCCCTCCACCATCATCTGGTCGATCGAACCGCCTGCCGGGACCATGGGCCAGACGTTGGCCTCACGTTTCACCCGGAAGTCTATGACCGCGGGGGCGTCGCTCGAGAGGGCCACGCGAAGCACTTCCTCCACTTCATCGGGCCGGGTGACCCGGTAGCCTTCGGCGCCGTACGCCTCGGCCAACTTGACGAAGTCCGGCTGACAGGTGACGCAGGTGGCGCTGTAGCGCCTGGTCCAGAAGAGCTCCTGCCACTGCCGCACCATGCCCAGATACTGATTGTTCAGTATGCAGACTTTGACGGCAAGGCCATAGTCCACGGCTGTGGCCAACTCCTGGATGGTCATCTGGAACGAGCCATCCCCTGCGATATCGACCACAGTGAGGTCGGGGCGGGCCAGCTTTGCGCCGATAGACGCGGGGAAACCAAAACCCATGGTGCCTAGGCCGCCGGACGTGACGAACCGGCGTGGATGCTTCACCAGGTAGTGCTGAGCCGCCCACATCTGGTTCTGACCCACCTCCGTGCAGACGATCGCTTCCCCGTTGGTGACCTCCCAGATCTTCCTCACCACGTACTCGGGCATCAGCTCGCCGTCGTCGTCCTGGCTCACGATCATGGGGTGCGCTTCCTTCCAGGATGCCACCTGTTCCATCCAAGGCAGATGCCGCTCCGAGGAGAGGCCGAGTTTCTTGAGTTCCACCAAGAGCGCGGCAAGCACCTTCTTTGCATCGCCCACGATAGGGATGTCCACGTTCACGTTCTTGGATATCTCGGCTGGGTCGACGTCGACGTGTATCACGGTGGCATCTGGAGCAAAGGTTTCGAGTTTTCCCGTCACCCGGTCGTCGAACCGGACCCCGACTCCGAAGATCAGGTCGCAATTGGTCACAGCATAGTTGGCGTATTGGGTGCCGTGCATGCCCAACATACCCAACGAGAGCAGGTGATCCCCGGGGAATCCACCGATGCCCGTGAGGCTCGTCGTGACAGGAATATGGGCGTAGATCGCCAACTCACGCAGTTCCTCGGCTGCGTCCGCCGACACCACGCCGCCCCCGGCGAATATGATTGGGCGTTCGGCAGCCGCTATCGCATGCGCAGCGGTCCTGATCTGCTTGGGGTGCCCTTTCACGGTGGGTTTGTAACCGGGCAGGACTATCTTCTGTGCTTTAGCCGGATCGAAGTCGATGTCGACACGTTGGAGGTCGACCGGGATGTCGACCAACACCGGGCCCTTGCGGCCGGTACTGGCGATGTAGAAGGCTTCATGGATGATAGACGGGATATCCTCCGCCCGTTGCACCAGGTAGCTGTGCTTCACCACCGGCAGGGTAATGCCGAAGATGTCGGCCTCCTGGAACGCGTCGGTGCCGATGAGATTGCTTCGCACCTGCCCCGTGATAGCCACCATGGGCACGCTGTCCAAGTATGCGTTGGCGATGCCGGTGACTAGATTGGTGGCTCCGGGTCCGGAGGTGCCGATACAGACCCCGACTTTGCCCGACGCCCGAGCGTAGCCGTCGGCGGCATGGGCCGCTCCCTGCTCGTGCCGAGCGAGGATGTTGGTGATATCGAAGTCATAGAGAGCATCGTAGAGCGGGATGACGTTGCCTCCGGGGTATCCGAAGACGACCTCGACCCCTTCATGTTTGAGTGCCTCAAGGAGAGTTCGTGCTGCGTTCATGGTGTGCTCCGCGTGTAGCGTGGAATCGAAAGACGGCGTGGCGCAGCCGGTCGGTCGACCGAGGCGAGAGGGCGGCCGCGACGGCACCGCCTAGGCGTCGATACCGCCCCCGGCGAGGACGGCGCCCGCATCGGCCCCGGAGACCAGGGCTACATAGCGGCCTAGGACGCCCGTGAGCTTCCGCTCGGGACGTCGCCAGGCCGCCCTCCTCGTGGCCAGCTCGTCCTCGGAGACTTCGAGGGTGAGCCGGCGTCCAGGGATGTCGATAGCAATAGTGTCTCCGTCGCGGACCAAGGCGATGGGGCCTCCGTCCACGGCTTCAGGAGCAACGTGCCCGATACTCGCGCCGCGACTGGCGCCACTGAATCGGCCGTCGGTGAGCAGGGCGACACGGTCGTCGAGACCGGCACCGGCCAAAGCCGACGTGGGCGTGAGCATCTCGGGCATGCCCGGGCCGCCTTTCGGCCCCACGTAGCGGATCACGATGACGCAACCGGGCTCGATGGTGTCCGATTCGATGGCCGAGACCAGCGAGGCCTCGTCCTCGAAGACCCGAGCCGGACCGCTATGCGTCAGCATCTGAGGCAACACTGCCGCCTCTTTGACCACCGCCCCATTGGGGGCCAGATTGCCGAAGAGCATGGCCAGCCCTCCGGTGGAGTGATGCGGAGCATCCAGGGGCCGGATGACCCGATCGTCGCGGATCGCAGCGGCCTGGTACTGTTGGGCCAGGGTCACGCCGGCCACGGTCGGCACCGAGCCGTCGACCAGCTCGCTTTCGGCAAGCCGCTTGAGAACGGCCATGATACCGCCGGCACGCTCAAGATCTTCCATGTGGTCGGGACCGGAGGGGGAGAGTTTCACAATGTGGGGCGTGCGACCGGAGACGACGTTGAAGTCCGTCAGGGGCAGCACCACGCCCGCCTCGTTCGCGATGGCTTCCAGGTGGAGGACGGTGTTGGTGGAACACCCCAGGGCTGCGTCGAGGGCCAGGGCGTTGTGCAGACTCGCCGCGGTCAGGAAACGCCGGGCGCCCCACCCTTGCCGGGCGACCTCGACGGCCTGCGCCCCTGACCGGCGCGCCAGTGTCAGCCGCGAGGAAAAGGGGGCCGGGATGGTGGCGTCACCGGGCAGAGCCAGCCCGAAGACCTCAGTAAGGCAACTCATCGAGTTGGCCGTAAAAAGCCCGGCACACGATCCACACGTGGGGCAGGCGCATTCTTCCAACTCAGTCAGGTCTTCCGCGCTGATGTTCTCTCGGAAATAGGCTCCCACCGCCTCGAATACATCCTTCAGATCGACCTTCTTACCTCGGTAGTCACCGGCCAGCATGGGTCCGCCGGACACGATCACCACGGGCACGTCCAGACGCGCCGCGGCCATGACCATCCCGGGCACGACCTTGTCGCAATTGGGGATCATCACCAGCCCGTCGAGCCCGTGACCCTGGACCATGATCTCCACCGCGTCGGCGATGTTCTCGCGGGACACCAGAGAATAGGTCATGCCCGTGTGATTCATGGCGATGCCGTCGCAGACGCCGATCACGTCGAACTCGAGGGGAATACCCCCGCCCTGCCAGACGCCGAACTTGGCCTGCTCGGCGATCGAGCGCAGGTGCATGTGCCCCGGGATCAACTCATTGTAGGAGTTGGCGATACCGATGAGAGGCCGATCAGCGTCGGCCGCCCCGAGACCGAGGGCGCGGAACAGCGAGCGGTGCGGCGCCCTCGCAGGCCCCACCATCACCTCGTCGCTATGCTTCGCCACGTCGCCTCCCCCATGCCGCCGATCGGAACGGCGGGTGTGTATGCCGGAGCCCACGCGCGGCTCAGGCCGCGCGAACAGCAAAATAGTCTACACGCTGTGAGCGAGGCCGCGCAAGGGCCGAGCATGACGCCGTCGCCGCTCGGCATGGGGGAACCGTACCCCCAGACCGGTTTCCGCCGTACCCGCAGCGGGGTACTGTGACCCCCGCATAGAGACGGAACTCTATTTGGTGCGTTCCGACAATCCCCCGGGGCGCCGAGGTCTGCTAGGTTGGGAACGATCAAGAATTCCAGCGGGGGGCGCATGACCACCGATCCCACTCACCTGCCCGGATCGCCCGGCTCGATGCCGTATGTGGGCGTTGCTTCGTTCCTCAAACTACCGCTTGTACCCGCCGCCGAGGCCGGGGGCTACCATTTCCTGGTGCTCGGCATCCCCTTCGACGAGGGCACGTCGAACCGTCCGGGCGCGCGTTTCGGGCCTCGGGCCATCCGCACCGCCTCCACGCTCTATTCATACGAGGGCGGCGCTGAACTGTTCGACGCGGAGCTGGGACGGACCATCTTGGCCGGCGCCCGGGTGGGCGACCGCGGCGATGTGCCCATCAGCCCCGGCAGCGGCCGAGCCGACCGAGAGATGATAGCCGAGGCCGTCGCGGGCATCGTCAGAGCAGGCGCCGTGCCGGTGTCCCTAGGCGGCGACCACTCCATCACCGCGTCCCTTCTGAGGGGTTTGGCCGAAGTTCGTCCGGCCGAGCCGCGTCCGTATCTCGTCCATCTGGACACGCACATGGACTTCGACTCCTATCTGCCCCCCTACGCACACGGCACACCGATTCGCCAGGCGGTAGAGGAAGCCCTGGTCACAGGCGTCACGCAGGTGGGGATCCGGGGCTTCAATAGCGGCAAAGCCGACTGGGAGGAAGCCCAGGCGCGAGGCGTCCGGGTGGTCACCCGGGAGGCCTTCGGCACTCTCGGCGTGCTGGGCGTGCTCGCTCTGGTTCCCGCCGGAGCGCCGCTGTATGTGTCCATCGACATCGACGTGTTCGACCCGGGCATCGCTCCGGGCACCGGCACTCCCGAGCCGGGGGGCCTCACCTACACCGAAGGTCGGGCATTGATCCGGGCCCTGGCGGGGCACGGCACCGTTGTCGGCCTCGATCTGGTCGAGGTGAACCCGCAGTACGACCACGGCGAGATCACGGCTACCCTCGCCGCCAGGCTCATCCTGGACGCCATGGGAGCGGTCTGGGATGCCCGCACGGACTCGAAACGACAGAGCTGAAACGGAGGAAAGCATGACCAACGAGGAACTGAAAGCAGCCCGCGACCAACACGTCCCCCGCGGCCCCTTCAACGTGACCAACCTCTTCGCAGCCACCGCCAAGAACGCCGTCATCACCGACGTGGAAGGACGTGAGTACATCGACTTCTCGTCCGGTATCGGGGTGATGGCCGTGGGCCATTGTCACCCGAAGGTGGTGGAGGCGGCGCAGGATCAGGCGGCCAAGTTCTCGCACACCTGCTTCCACGTTGTCATGTACGAGGCCTACATCGAGTTGGCAAAGAAGATGAACGCGGCCGCCCCCGGCTCCTTTCCGAAGAAGACCATGTTCGCCAACTCGGGCGCGGAAGCTGTTGAGAATGCGGTCAAGATCGCCCGCTACAGCACCGGCCGAGACGCCGTCGTGGCCTTCGAGGACGCGTTCCATGGGCGCACGCTCATGACGATGACGCTGACATCCAAGACCATGCCCTACAAGAAGGGCTTTGGTCCCTTCGCCCCCGAGGTCTATCGCCTGCCCTACGCATACTGCTACCGTTGCCCGCTCGATCTGGCCTATCCTGGGTGCGGTGTGGCCTGCGCAGACCTTCTCGAGGACGCGTTCAAGAACTACGTGGAGGCCGATGAAGTGGCCGCCGTGCTGGCCGAGCCGGTCCTGGGAGAAGGCGGGTTCGTCGCTCCGCCCAAGGAGTACTTCCCCAAAATCAAAGCCATCTGCGAAAAGCACGGCATCCTGTTCATCGCCGACGAGGTGCAATCGGGCTTCGGCCGCACAGGCAAGTTGTTCGCCATCGAGCATTGGGGTGTGGAGCCCGACATCATGACCACGGCGAAAGCCCTCGCGGCCGGCTACCCGTTGTCGGCCATCACCGGGCGGGCCGACGTGATGGATGCTCCCCACCCCGGCGGCCTGGGAGGAACCTACGGAGGAAACCCGACGGCCTGCCGGGCCGCTCTGGCCGTGTTCGACATCATCGATGAAGAGAACCTTCTCGATCGCGCCGTGGTAGTGGGCGACCGCGTGCGCGCCGCGTTCACCCGTCTGGCTGAAGACCTAGAGGTCGTCGGCGATGTCCGCGGACTGGGCGCGATGGTCTGCATGGAACTGGTCACCGACCGCGCGGGCAAGACGCCGGCGTCCGACCTGACCAAGGCATTGGTGGCCCGAGCGGCGTCGAAAGGCGTCATCATGATATCGGCCGGCACGCACGGCAACGTCATCCGGCCCCTCATGCCGCTCACCATCGAACTCGACACCCTCGAACGCGGACTGGCCATCGTCGGCGAGTCACTCATGGAGGTGACCAAGGAGGCAGGCCTGGCATAGCCACCGAAACGGCGGCGCGGCGCGCCCACGCGTACCGCGCCGGCACCGCACCCAGACCGCTTCCTCGAACCAAAAGGAGACCCGATGCCCTACCACATCCTGCGCGCCGACCTCACCACGGGCACCACCTCCCGCGAGCGGGTTCCCGCGGACCTCATCATGCGGTTCCTCGGGGGTAAGGGCCTGGCCGCCCACTACCTGTCTTCCGAACTCCCTCCGGGCACCGACCCCCTCTCGCCGGAGAACATCCTGATCTTCATGACCGGACCGGTCTCGGGCATCTTCCCAGGCACCTGCCGGCACGCGGTGGTGACCAAGTCGCCGGCGACCGGCGGCTTTCTCGACACCTACGCCGGCGGCTACCTTGCCTGGGAGTTGCGCAAAGCCGGACTCCTCGGTCTCATCATCACCGGGCGTGCCCCCGTCCTCTCCTATCTGGAGATCACCGAGAACGATGCCCGGATCGTGCCTGCTCCCGATCTCGCGGGGGCGACGATCGCGGCAACCGACGACGACCCCCGCTTCGAAAGCTTCCGCGTGGCCGCCATCGGCCCGGCCGGCGAGAACAGGGTGGCCCTCTCCTGCATCGGCAACAACGCCGGCGAGACCAAAAAGGGTCGCTCGGGCTACAACGGCCGCGGCGGCTCGGGCGCGGTCATGGGTTCGAAGAACCTAAAGGCCATCGCCGTCAAGGGAGGCAAAGGCCCGCAGATCTCGGACGAAGCCCGCACGCTGCGCACCGCGCTCTCGCAGAAGATCATGGCGAAGGACTCCCCCTCCTCCTGGCTCGCCGACGCCGGGACCCCGGCCATCGTGGGCTGGACCAACGAAGTGAACGTGCTCCCCACGCGCAACTGGAGCGCCGGCAGCTTCGAAGACGCCGACGCGATCGGCCACGAGCCCGTCATCGCGAATCTTCTCCGCCGGGAGGGCTGCTACAACTGCCCGGTCAACTGCGGGCCCCACGTGCGCGCGATGGACGGCGCGTTCCCGGGCGCGGAGGCGGACAAGCTCGAATACGAGACCATCGGCCTCGCTGCCTCCAATACCGGCAACGCCGATTTCTCCGCGATCGTCAAGTTCGCGGAAGTCTGCGATCGTGTGGGGCTCGACACCATCTCCACCGGAGCCGCCGTGGCCTTCGCCATGGACTGCGCCGAGCGGGGGCTGATCGCCTCTCCTCTGCGCTTCGGAGATTCGGCCGGTCAGATCGCCCTCACCGAGGATATCGCCTACGGACGCGGCCTGGGGGTGGACCTGGGGCAGGGGATCGGCAAGGCGGCCAAGGCCTGGGGCGTCGACGACTCCCAGGTGCCGGTCTTCGAGGTCAAGAACCTGGAGTATCCGGCATACGACCCCCGGGGCAGTGTGGGCATGGCTCTGGCGTATGCCACCTCAGACAGGGGCGGCTGTCACATGCGCTCCTGGCCCATCGCCGCCGAGGCCCTCTCCGAGGATCCGGATGCTGATCCGTTCGGCGCCGCGGGCAAGGCCGCCTTCGTCTGCGGTGAGCAGGACGAGAACGCAGCCGAGTGGAGTCTCGTCGGGTGCGATTTCATCGTCTACAAGAAGGACGATGCGGCGGCCATGCTCGCCGCGGTGGGTATCGAGATGACGGCCGACGAGTATCTCGCCCTGGGTCGGCGGGTCTGGAATCTCGTGCGCCTCTTCAACCTGCGCGAGGGTTGGACGGCGGCGGACGACTCCATGCCACAGGGGCTTGCGATCCCGCTGAAGGACTCCGGCCGTTCCCTCGACCCGGCACTCTTCGAGCAGATGAAGCGGGAGTACTATGAGGTGCGGGGTTGGGACGTAGAGGGCCGGCCGACGGCAGAGCTCGTGCGCGAGTTGGGGCTGGGAGGGTATGCATGAGTAGGATCCTGCATGTCGACCTGACCACCAAGACCTCGTGGTCCGAAGAAACGGCGTTTCCCCTCATCCATGGCTTGGGTGGCAAGGCCATCGCGCTCGAACTCCTCGAACGCCACCTTGACCCGACGGTCGATCCGCTTGGGCCGAAGAATGTGGTGATCTTGACCCCCAGCCCCCTCGCCGCCTACGGATTCTCGGGCTCCGACCGCTTTGGCGCCTTCACCAAGAGCCCGATGACGCACGCCTTCCTAGAGTCGTACGCCGGCGGCACCATGGCCCGCACGATGCGGGAGACCGGCTGGGACGCGGTCATCATCGTCGGGGCCGGCACCGACCCAGTTCGGCTTCACATAGATGACACCGGGGCTACCCTGACCCCGGCCGGCGGGTTCTGGGGCCTCGACGTATTCGCGACGGAAGAGGCGCTGGCGCCGGTGCTCGCCAAACGCTCTTCCACCATGATCATCGGGCCTGCAGGAGAACACCTCACCATCTGCGCCTCGGTGCAGTTGGAAAAGGACCACGCCTTGGGACGCGGCGGACTGGGCGCGGTGTTCGGCAGCAAGAAGTTGAAAGCGATCACCGTCACCTCCCCCGGTCCTCTTCACGTGCAGGGCGGCGAAGCCTTCGACGCCGTGCGCAAGGCCGTGTCTGGCCTCGCTACGGCCTCCCCGGCCGCCGACGCGTACCGTCGCCTGGGCACGCCTATGATGGTCGCGGTGCTGAACGAGGCCGGCGGGTTTCCCACCGACTACTGGACGAGCGGGAGGGCGCCACACCGCGAGACGCTCCAGGCTGAGGGCTACCCGACGTGGGCGAACGTCGAGAACGGTACCTGTCCTCCCTGTCCGGTCCGCTGCCGCCGGCATCTCACCATCCTGCATGGACCTCACGCCGGCAGGGAGATCCACGGACCTGAGTACGAGACCCTGTACTCGTTTGGCGGACTGTGCATGGTCGAGCAGGCCCGGGATGTGGTCATATTGCACGAAGAGTGCAATCGGCTGGGTGTCGACACGATGAGCGCGGGCAACGTGATAGCCCTGGCGATCAAGGCGGGACAGCGGGGCACGATCGAGGGCGCCCCCGCCGCAGGGGACGCCGCCGGGATCGCGCACGCACTGGAGGAACTCTCCACCCGTAGCACCCCGCTGGGCGAGATCATGGCCCGCGGCATCCGCGGCGCCGCGGCGGAGCTGGGCATGGAGGACGAGGCCATCCACGTAAAAGGCATGGAGCCTGCGGGCTACGACCCCCGCGCCCTGCGTGGCATGGGCCTGGCGTATGCCACCAGCCCTCGAGGGGCCTGCCATCTTCGCGCCACGTTCTATAAGCCGATCCTGGCCGGCGTGACCCAGGGCCTCGACGCGCCGGATACGGCCCGCCTCTTCATCGACTTCGAGGACCGCCTGTTCCTCTACGACTGCCTGGTCATGTGTCGCTTCTACCGGGACTGGCTGAGCTGGGAGGACCTCGCCGTTTTGACGGGCGAGTTGGGCGGCGAGACCATCAGCGTGGCCGACCTCAAAGATCTGGCCGCCTCGCTGCTCACTCGGGTACGACGTCTCAACTTCGCGATGGGTCTTTCCAGCGTCGACGACTGGTTGCCCGCACGATTCCTGACCGAGCCCCTTGACGACAAGCCACCTGTAGACGAAAAGGAACTCCGCGGCCAGCTCACCGCCTACTACACTCTTCGCGGCTGGGGGCCCGAGGGCGTGCCGGAACCGTCCAGAGCATAGGAGAGGCCTTGACCTCAGCCGGGGTGCGACTGGTACGCTATATGCGGGAATAGTCGAAGGCCGTCCGCCATCAGGGGCTGCCCTTAGGAGGGTGATGTCCGCACACCAGCGTCCCCGTCTGACCGTTCAGGACCTCCTGAACGAGCCGGACCTGGGCCTGACGCTGGTGGCCGGACGACGGGGATGCGCCCGCCAGGTGGGTGGTGTACACATCTCCGAGATGCCCGACCCAACTCCGTGGCTGGCTCCCCGAGACGTCCTGTTGACGACCGGGCTCTCGCTAAAGAATGATCCCGGCCTGCAGGGTGAGTTCATCCGCCGGTTGTCTGACGCGGGCATCGCCGCGGTCGGGTACGCTGCCGGCATCACCGAGGAGGGGGCGCCCGCGAGTTTGCGCGAGGCCGCCGAAGCGGCGGGCCTTCCGCTCCTCGAAGTGGGCTATCACATCCCCTTCCGGATGATCACCTCGTACATATTCACCAGCCTCCTCAGTACCGACATACATCGTCTGCGGCGCAGCCTGTCGGTGCAGAACCACCTGCTCTCCCTGCTCGTGGAAGAGAAGGGGGCCGACCATCTGGTCTCGTCGCTTTCGATGCTGCTGGCGGCGACCATCGTCCTCTACGACGCCAACGGCGCCGTCGTCAGTCTGGCACCGCATCACGTACGCATCGACAGCGCGCAGGCAGATCACATCTGGCAGGCGTACTACGACGCCTCACACCTCGGCGAACTGCCTCGCGAGATGGCCATCGACGATCTGCGGCTGGTCTTTCGTGAAGTGCGCAGCCATGGGCGCATGCACCGCGTACTCGCGCTGGCTATGCCCGCGCGGGAACACCTGGCCGACTTCGCCGACATCGTGCTCACGTACGCGCAGAAGCTGCTTTCATTGGATCTCTTGAGATCACGGGACAGCGAGCTCCTGCAGCGCAAGTTGCGCGCCGACCTGCTGGATGAGTTGATGGCCGGCACCGGTGACCGTGACGAACAGGCGCGGCGGCTCCGCGCCCATCAGATCGACGTGGATCGCCCGCTCCGGGTGTTGCTGATGGAGGCCGAGCGGCCGCCGGACTCCCGATCGTCCCGAGACATCAAGGCCGAGGAACAAGCCGAGGAGGCACGCGCGGAACTCCAAGACGTCATCGAGGTCACCCTCGCGGATCAGGGATACCCAACAGTGGCGTTATCGCGAGGCGATGCGATCATCGTGCTTCTCCAACCTGGACGGTCGGGAGATGAACAACTCCGATCGATGGGACTACTCATTCGCAAGAGCATCGAAGGACTATCACCGGAGGTGCGATTGTGCGGCGGGCTCTCCGACGCCTTCACCGGAGTCCAAGCCGTACCCCGAGCGTGCGCCCAAGCACGGGAGGCCGCCCGGCTTGCCCGAGGCAGCGGGCTTCGTACCATAGCACTCTTCAACGAACTCGGACCCAGCATTCGTGCGCTCGAGAATCAGAGTCGTGAGCAACTCGAACTCTTCTATGCAACCACCGTCGGGACCCTGCAGGAACATGACGACGCCCACCACGACGAACTGGTGCGGTCGCTCATGATATTCCTCGAGGAGCAGCGATCGGTCGGCCGGGCGGCCAAGCGACTGTATGTGCACCAGAACACCATGCGTTACCGGCTCAAGAAGATAGAGTCGCTGCTGGGTATCAGGCTCGGCGACACCGAGACACTGGTAGATCTCTTTCTGGGGCTGCGCTCGCACGCGATTCTGACAGATAGGGGCCGCATCGCGGGTTCGTCGCCCAATGCCGGCGGGGTTACTCCTCGCCCGCTCCCTTGATCGTCGCCCCCGGGGGAGCGCCTTGCAGCTTGTAGTAGACGAGCAGAATAATCGACGTGGTGGCAAGCATGAAGACGGAGATTGCGTTGATCTCGGGAGTCACGCCGAACTTCACCATGGAATAGACCTTCAACGGGAGTGTGGTGGCCCCCACCCCGGCGTTGAAGAACGTGATGACAAAGTCATCGAAAGAGAGAACGAAGGCCAGCAGAGCCCCCGCCAGGATGCCCGGCAGCATGAACGGCAGAGTGACGTGGAGGAACGTCTGCAGTTCGTTGGCGCCCAGGTCCATGGCGGCCTCCTCCAGGTGCCGGTCAAAGCCGACCATGCGTGCTCTCACCACCACCACGATGTACGAGACCGTGAAGGCGATGTGGGCGATGACCACCGTCGTCATGCTCAGGTTTATGCTCACCGCCCGAAGGAAGGTGAGCAAGGCCACCCCGAACACGATCTCCGGAATAACCAGGGGGATATAGATGGCTCCGTTGTAGATGCCTGATCCGCGAAAGCGGTAGCGCACCAACGCATACGCCGCCAGTGTGCCGAAGATGGAAGAGACGATGGTCGCGACTACGGCGACCTTGAAGCTGTTCTGGAGGGCCTGCAACACCGCAGTATCGTGGAACAAGGCATCGTACCACTTCAGCGTGAATCCCTTCCAGACCGCGTTGCGCTTGGAATTGTTGAAGGAGAACAGCACCAGCACGACGATCGGAGCGAACAAGAACGCGTACACGAAGCCGACGAAGACCCGCAGGCCCTTCGCCTTCACCCTCTGGTCGCGCGGTTTCCTACTCATGACGGCTCCCCCGTGCGCCCCGCACTCATACCAGATCCTCCGTACCCACCCGACGCACGTAGAAGAAGATGGCCACCAGCAGTATCGCCATCAGGCTGAAGCTCAATGCCGAACCGTAGGCCCAGTCTCTGGCCGAGAGGAACTGAGACTGAATGACGTTGCCGATCATCATCGTGCTGGGACCTCCCAGCAGGTCCGGAGTCACGAAGTCACCCACAGCCGGGATGAACACCAGCAGCGTCCCGGCCACTATCCCGGGCAACGAAAGCGGTATCGTGACTTTCAGCAGCGTCCACAACCGGTTTGCGCCCAGGTCATACGACGCCTCGATGAGACTCTTGTCCAGCCGCTCGAGGCTCGCGTACAGCGGCAGGGTCATGAACGGCAGGAACCCATAGGTGAGCCCGAGGATGACCGAGAACGGGGTGTTGAGCAGGTTCAGGGGCTCGGGGACAACGTGCAACGAGGTCAACACCGTGTTCAGCACACCCTGGGTGCGCAGGATCACTATCCACGAATACGTGCGGATCAGATAGCTGGTCCAGAACGGCAGCATCAGCAGGATCAAGTACAGGTTCTTGCGGCGCCCTCCGAAGAGGGCGATGAAGTAGGCCAGGGGATAGCCCATCAGAAGGGTCAACAGCGTGGCGATGGCCGCGTAGGCGAAGGAGCGCAGGATAACGGGGAACCACAGCGGGCTGAACGCCTTGAGGTAGTTGTCGAACGAGAACCCGAGCACGACGTCGCCGTAGGCTCCTCGGCTCCCAAGACTGTATACCAGGATCACGCAGAGGGGCAGTATCAGGAACAGCAGCAGCCACACCAAGGTGGGCCCGGCCAACAGCGAGGCCGTCAGCGCAGAGCGGCCCCTCAGCCTCGCGGCCACTCTGCTGAAGAGTCCCACCCCCTCGGGTGCCGGGGCAGGTGGAATCCCGCCGGACGACCCTCCTGCCCCCTGTCCGCTAGGCGCCGCTGAGGATGGCATGCTTAGGCAGCCTTTACCTTTTCATACGCAGTGTTGTACAGCTCCGTGTCGGCGCCCAGCTCCTTCATGAAGGTGAGCTTGTCCTGCACTTCTTGAGGCGGATACACGGATGGATCTTCGAGGATGGTCGGGTCCAGGAACTCCTCCGCCTTCTCGTTGGGACTGGCGTACACGACGAAGTTGCTGATAGCCGCCGACACCTCCGGTTCGAGGATGTAGTTCATGAACACCTCAGCCGTGTACTTGTGCGGAGCATCCGTGGGAATGCACATGCTGTCCACCCAGATGATCGCGCCTTCAGACGGGATGCTGTATTGCACCACATCATTCTCCGCCTGGGCTTGGAAGACGTCGCCTGAGTATCCGTGAGCCAGCCACGTGTCGTTCGAGGCCAGCTCATCGATGTACGTGTCCGATGTGTAGTGCTTGAGCAGGGGCTTCTGCTCGATGAGCAGCTGCGTCGCCTCATCGATCTGCGCGGGGTCCGTCGTATTCGCGTCGTAGCCGAGCTTGAACAGAGCAACGGCGAAGATGTCCCGGATCTCGGTCAACATGGTGATCTTACCCTTGTACTGAGCGTCCCAGAGCATGTCCCATGACGGCTGGAAACCGGTCACCTTCTCGGAGTTGTAACCGATGCCGGTCGTGCCCCACTGCCACGGCACCGAGTACTTGTTGCCCGGATCGAACGGCTCTTCCCGGAAGCGGGCGTAGAGATTGACGATGTTCGGCACATTGGCCAGGTCTATCTCCTGTAGGAGGTTCAAACCCAGCATCGTAGTGACCATATAGTCTGTAGGTACGATTATGTCGTATCCGGTAGCGCCACTCTGCAACTTGGCCAGGAGCGCGTCGTTGCTGGAGTAGTTGTCGTACACGACCTTGACGCCGTACTCCTTCTCGAAGTTGGGGATGGTGTCTTCGGCGATATAGTCCGACCAGTTGTAGAAGTTGAGCGTGTCGGCCAGCTTCTGCGTGGTCGGCGTACCGGAGGCGCCCGACGTCGTGGTGCTGCTCCCACCGCCGCACGCAGCCAGCAGACCGGGCACACCCAGAAGCAGACCGGCCGCCCCGGCCCGTTTGAAGAACCCACGCCGACTGACAGGGGCATTCAGGCAGTCGACACTCAAGACGCGTAGTTCCCGGTCGAGCTTCTTCATCGTTCTTCCTCCGTGCTTGGTTTCCCCGCCATGGGGAGAATGCGATTGTGGGACGGGTGCCAGACGAGCAACGTTTCCTCCCCGGCCGTCCAGAGAGTCTGCTTCGACGCTATCTCCAGGTTTTGCTCGAGCACCGTGAACTCACCTGCGGCGGCCGGTACGTCGAGCTTGTACTGCGTGGTCATGCCTAGGTAGACCACATCGCGCACGGTGCCGCGCATGAGGCAGAACCCCTCGGGGATGTCCTCCCCTTTCTCCAGAAGCCGTATCTTCTCGGGCCTTACCGAGACCTCGATCAAGTCGCCGTCCGCCACGTCGGAACCCTCCTCCAGGATGACACGCTGGCCCTCGCCACAGACGATGACGGAGTCTCCTCCACCGCGTTCCACCCGCCCCACGAGAAAGTTGGAGACGCCGATGAAGCCGGCCACGAACCGGGTCTGAGGCCGCTCGTAGAGTTCTTCAGGCGACCCCATCTGCTCCACATGGCCGGCGTTCATGACCGCGATGCGGTCGGACATAGTGAGCGCCTCTTCCTGGTCGTGCGTCACGTAGATGAAGGTGATGCCCACGTCTTCGTGGATATGCTTCAACTCTAGCTGCATCTGGCGGCGCAGCTTCAAGTCCAGCGCTCCGAGCGGCTCGTCGAGGAGGAGCACCGCAGGGAGGTTGACCAGAGCCCGGGCCAGAGCCACCCGCTGCTGCATCCCACCGGAGAGTTGACTGGGCTTGTTCTGTCCTCGGTCGGAGAGTTCCACCATCCGCAGAGCGTCGGCCACCCGCTGAGCGATCTCACTCTTGGGGAGTTTCTTGCGTTTGAGGCCGAAGGCGACATTCTTCTCTACGTTCAAGTGCGGGAAGAGGGCGTAGTTCTGGAACACGGTATTGACGTTGCGCCGGTACGGAGGCAACTTGGCGACATCGACACCTTCGAGGAAGATGGAACCCTCAGTCGCCTCCTCGAAACCGGCGATCATTCGCAGTGTGGTGGTCTTGCCGCACCCACTCGGACCCAGAAGAGAGAAGAACTCTCCCCTGCGGATGCCGAGATCCAGGTCATCCACCGCCGTGAACTCACCGAACCGTTTGGTGACACCCTGCAAATGCACCGCGTAGTCGTCCATAGTCCTCCCTGTCTACTCCCCCCCGGGGCGTACCCCGTCTAGTGGTCCGCGACGACGTCCGTGAGGTCGGCGATCTCCATCACGATGTTGCTCGCCGCCAGACTCTCGATGATGGGTTCCGCGTCGAAGCTCTCGCACGGGTAACAGCCCGAGGGTACCACTCCGGCGATGGTCAATTCATCGCGGGCGAGAAGACCGGCGACCGCGGCCGGGGGGCGCCCGGTCTGGTACGCGACGGCCGACGCCCCCAACTCGGCCCGACAGGCCTCATACGAGTTCTTGACGTAGTAGAAAAGCTTCTGGGGCCGCCCCTGATGCACACCTTCGATCAGACTGCCGATGAGTCCCCACCCGGTCGCATCTCCGTCCACCTCGGCCGGATTCGGCATCAAGGCCACCACCACATCCCGAGGCGCCACCTGCATGCCTTTCACGTCGATGGGGAACGGCGATTCAAGCCCCAGCTTCTTGAGCACGAGGAGCACGTTGATGAAGTCCTCGTCGAGCGAGTATTTGAAGTCGCACCGACGCAGCCCTTTCTCCCTGATGCCGGGCAGGAACAGGGGGATCGACTTCGCTTCTTCATGGTCCACCACGTAGCAGGTCTGCGGGCCCACCGGTTCCGGAAAGGGAAACACCTCCGGGTCCTGGAAGAGCCCGATCCGCCTGTAGTCGCCATCCTCCCAGATCATCGCCGGCGACAGGCACTCCTCTATGGCAATCGACGGGCTCCATAGGCTGTAGAAGCGATCCTCCATTCCAGCCACCACGCCGCTGTCACCGTCGCGCACACCGATGTAGCGCACCTCGTCCATGCGATCGGCGCCGTAGCGGGCGAGGACGTTGGTCACCCCCGGATCCATGCCCATGCCGAGTATGCCCAGAAGACCTAGATCCTTGAACTGCTGGCTCCAGCCGAAGAACTCGAAGCTGTCCGGCGTGCCGGTTCGGTGACGGGGCCCGCCCTGGGCCAGATCCATGTAGTTCGCCCGCGCACGCAGACAGGCCTGCATGACTGCGACGTTGAATCTGGGCTCCAAGACGTTGATCACCAGGTCGACGTCCTGGAACTCCTGCTCAAGTGCCCGCCAGTCGCCGGCGTCGACTTGACGGTACGTCACATGCATGGGATCGCCGATCCGCGCGCGCAGCCGCGAAATAGCCCTCGGACTGGCGTCTGCAAGGGTGACTCGGTCGAAATCGGCGCTGTTGGCGAGATCCTGTCCCGTGACGAAGCCGATCGCGCCCAATCCCAACACATAAACGTGCACCAGTTCCTCCTCCTTGACCCGACCATCCCCGTCGCCAAGGCAGCCGGTCGGCACACCACACACGCTCAGCAGTAATACACGTCCTTGAGCACCCGCAACTGAGGGAAGGTCTCCGTGTAGCGCACGCCTTCGATCCCGTTCAGTCCCCGCGACAGGAAATCGAGCAGATGGTTCTGGTCGTGACAGTTGACCTCGGCCACAAGATCGAACCTGCCCGCCACGATCACCAGCCACGTGACCTCGGGCAGAGCGGCGATCTCGGCGGCCACATCCTCGATGCGGGCGAAATCCGCATTGATGGCGACAACGGCTACAGTGGGGTGACCGGTAAGGAAAGGATTGGTGATCGCGGCGATGTGGACCACCCCGTTCTCCACCAGCCGCTGGTACCGTTGGCGGACCATGCCCGGCGAGACGCCCAGGCGCCGGGCGATCTGGGAGAACGCCATACGCCCGTCTTCTCTTAGAGCCTGGATGATCTCGATATCGGCAGTATCGAGCACACCCGTCGACGCCTGCTCACCGTGATCGGGCACGCCCGCGGACGGCTCCGTTCCCCTCACTGCCGCTCCCCCATGTTGCGAAGAATCCCTCTACGCGGCGATGACGATATCACCAATACGCACTGCTGTCCAGGATATGGTATCGATTCGGCAGAGAAGAGAGGCTACTAGTGCCTATAGAACATCTGAAGCCGTCTGGAGGTTCAGAACCGTCGCGGAACCGAAACGCAGGCCGCTGAAGGATGACGCTTCGCCGTCAGTGCGTTCTCCCGGCCGGGACTACGTTCTTCAGCGGCCTTCCTAGGCCAGGAGCGCCCGCACCCGCGCGGCGACGGCTTCGCTCATCGCTCGGGTACCTGAGGTGCCGCCGAGGTCATACGTGATTGACTGCCCGGCGGCGATCACGTCTTTCACCGCTTGAAATAGAGCCCCCGCGGCCCGGCGCTCGCCCAGATGGTTCAGCATCAAGACCGCGGACAGTATCAGGGCGGTGGGATTCACCTTGTCCTTGCCGGCGTACTTGGGCGCCGAGCCGTGAACCGGTTCAAAAAGGGCTATCTCATGGCCGATGTTGGCCCCAGGAGCGACTCCCAAGCCCCCCACGAGGCCCGCACAGAGATCGCTCAGGATGTCTCCGTAGAGATTCGGACAGAGCAGGACATCGTACAGCTCGGGCTTCTGCACGAGCTGCATGCACATATTGTCGACGATCCGATCCTCGAACTCCAGGTCGGGATACTCCGCAGCGACGGCCCGTGCCACCTCGAGGAACAGACCGTCGGAGAGCTTCATGATATTGGCCTTGTGGACGGCCGTCACCTTCGTCCGTCCCTCCTTACGCGCGTACTCGAACGCGAACCGGGCGATCCGATCGGAGGCGGCACGCGTGATGATCTTGATCGACTCGGCCGCGTCCGGCCCGACCATGTGTTCCACGCCCGCGTAGAGGTCCTCGGTATTCTCGCGGACGATCACCAGATCGATGCCCTCGTACCGCGACTTCACGCCGGGGATAGAGACCGCGGGACGCAGGTTGGCGTAGAGGTCGAGCTGCGTGCGGAGACTGACGTTCACACTCCGAAAGCCGGAGCCCACCGGGGTGGTTATCGGTCCTTTGATCCCTACCTTCGTCTCGCGCAGCGAGTCGAGCACCCGTGGAGGCAACGGCGTGCCGCACTTCTCCATCACGTCGGCTCCCGCCTCCACCTCGACCCACTCGACGTCGACGCCGGTGGCGGCCACGGTCACCTTGGTCGCAGCCATCAGCTCCGGCCCGGTGCCGTCACCGGGGATACACGTCACTACATGTGCCACACTGTCCTCCTCATCGAAGCCGGCTATGCCCGAAACCCGACTCCCTTTTTGCCGGCAAACGTGAGATACGCGATCAGACGGACGGAGAGATAGTGGGGTTGACCCCCCGCATCTTCGACTATGAGCCAGTCATCGTCTCCCCCCAGGGCCTCAAACACCGTGGAGGGCTCAGCAGCCGTCTCTATCGAGATCTCCGTCCCCCCGGCGAAATGCACCACGAGCGTACGCATGCCTCGTCAATCTCCTTCCGGCCGGCGGGTTGCCGTCGCTACTGCCCTTCGGTCGCGGATACGGGAGAGAAGGGCGATTTTCCCGCCTCCCAAGCCAGACGGCCGGGAACAGCGGACTCCTCTATGGCGTCACGGTACGCGGCCATGATGTCGGATGCGACCCGCGGCCACGCGAACATCTCCACTCCGGTATACGCCCGAGCCGTCAGATCACGCCTGAGATCGGCGTCGCGCAGAACGGCCAGAAGACCGTTGGCAAGCGCTTCCGGCTCTCCGGGTGGGACCAAGCGACCCAGCCTTCCATCATCGAGCACCGCACGATAGGCCGGGATGTCGGAGGCCACCACCGGCACTCCGGCGGCCATCCCCTCCACCAGCACGATACCGAAACTCTCCCCCCTCAACGAAGGTACCGCAAGAGCCTCCGCCTCTGCCATCTCCTTCATCTTACCCTGCAGATCGATACGTCCAAGCGCTGCGACATCGGACAGGGTTCCGGAGAAACGCGGCGACATCTTGTTGACCGCATCCTGAACCTGCGATTCGGTAGTGCCGACCAGGACCAGACTGGCGGAAGGCATGCACTTCTTGAGGAGTACCCATGCCTGCAGCAGAATGTCCAGTCCTTTGCGACGCTCCGGTCGCCCGATGAAGATGACCCTACCCGGCACCCTCTCCACGGGAGGAGACGCGGCAAAGCCGGTCGTGTCGACCCCGTTCGGGATGATACGAAAATCTCCGGGGAAGAACTCCGCCGCGTAGTCACGCGCCAAGGGAGAGACGGCGATCCGTACCGCCAATCTCTCGACCACTCTGCGTGCGAGAGGCAGGAACATACGGTATCCCCAAGTGCTCCCGCCGGACCGGTGGAACGTACCCACGACCGGCACCGAACTCTGCAGCACGGCGGACGCGGAGACCGAGGGCGTACAGGGCTCGTGTGCGTGGATGAGGTCGAACTCATGCTCGTCGAGAAGACGCTCCATGCGCTGGAGCATCAGGGGCCACGTGTTGACATGAGCGCGCGAACCGTTCGAGTTCACCGCCACAGCGACCCCGACAGAGATGAACCGTTCGGGTCGGGGGGTCTTGTCGCGGCGTCTGACGCTGCCCGAGGGTGCGATGATCCAGGTCTCGTGCCCTTGACGGTCAAGTTGGGCGGCCAGGTTCCGCACGTGTTCGTTCACACCACCGGGTACGGACCACGAGTATGGAGAAACCAGGGCTATACGCAAGCCGGACCTTCCCATCGATCTCCTCGCCAGGAGGACCTCTCTAGAATAGAGGACAAGTGGTCCATTTTCCTAGTCCTCGCTCTCGCCGCATGATTGAGACCCCCGTGTCGCGCTCCGCGGTCGACGGTGGGTAGCGGTCCGCACGGTGAGCGCCAAAGCTCCCAGCGCCATCGGTATCACCCAGGTGTACACGCGCCAGATTACCAGGCTCGCGACCGTAAGATCCTGGGGTATCGACCTGCCCAAGAGGCCCAGGTAGCCAAACTCGGCCACTCCCGCGCCGCCGGGCAGCGGTGACAACGGCATGATCAGTTGCAGTACCGCCTGCCCGACCACGATAGGCACCAGCGGCCCGCGCCAACCCAACGCATGGAGGATGAACGGGATGAGCGAGAACATGGCTATCCAATATATCAACTGGAGCATAATCACCGATGCGGCCAGCCGTACGCCGCCGCCTCGCAACATGCGAACGGCCTCGAAGAAGTCTTCCAACCGACGCCCCACGGCCCTGGGCAGACGCCCCAGGCCCCGAGGCCACCGCAGCCATGCGGTCCCCACAAGCCAGACCAGGATGAGGACACCGAGGACGCCGAAGACGATCCATCGCTGCAGCGGAGTGAGCGCAGCGGCCTCGAGGGGAAGGAGCGCCACCGCTGCCACGACCGCCAGAACCGAGATATGCACCATAGCCTTGACCAGGATGACCGATGTGGAACGCGTCAGCGGCACGTCCAACCCGCGAAGCCTCATGATCTGGTAGGGAACCTCGAGGCCGCCGAACGAGGTGGCCCCCCCTACGAGACCGCCCTCTATGGCAACCCCCCCGGTTCCAAGCACAGAGGTACACGCGGAGAGGCGGCGGACCAAGACAACCAGGGTCGCGGCGTCTGCGGCCACCGCAATGAGCAGGGCCACCAAAGCCGCCACCAGCCACACCGGCTCGCTGGCCGTCCTCGTAGCCGCAGCCAGTTCGTTCCCCGCATGTGGGGCAACGATCGCTATCGTCGCGATCCCAACCGCCACCCCAGCGACGAGTCCAAGAGCCAGTCGGCGCCACGATAGGCTGGAGCTGGTCACGACCTGGGGTTCAGTCGTGCCCACGGCCATCCCCACGCGTGTCTCCACGGGCGGCGCGCCACAGCAGTTCTCGGTAGCGGCGCCCCACGACCGCCGGTGCGTGACGTTCGCGCGCGAGCACCCGCCCGCGATGACCCATGCTCTCCCTGCCCGCCGGACCCAACCGCAGTATCCTGTCCAGACCGGCGGCCACCTCGGATGCCGAGGACCCGTCTACCACGATGCCGGTGTCGCCACCGGCGACCGCTTCCGGCGCTCCCCCCGAGCGCCCGGCCAGGACCGGGAGGCCGGCAGCGGCCGCTTCTGCGAACACGATGCCGAAGCCCTCCACCTCCAACCCGCCCCAGCGGACGCGACACGGCGAAGCGAAGACGTCCGCCGCCGCCAACCATTCCGCCACCTGTGGGTGCGGCAGCGCCCCAAGCAGGCACACCCTGTCCTCCACTCCCAAGCGCCGGGCCCTCCGCTTGAGCGCTCGAGCCAGACGACCACTTCCCACCAAGGCAAGCCGGAGACCAGGATAGCGGGGGGTGAGGAGCGGGAGCGCGTCGATGAGTCGATCCTGACCTTTTCGCGGCACCAGTCGCCCGACACACACTATGAGAGGACCGTCACTCTGCTCCCTCATCAAAGGTGTGTCCGCCGTGGAGGCGGCGTGGACGCGATCGGGCCCGTCCAGGTCGAGGGCGGGGCGAAGCACGGCGACCGGCACGCTGCCTTGGACCACGCGTTCTGCGGCGGCGGCCGTATATCCGCTCACGGTCAGCAGGAGCGCAGCGCGTCCCAAGACGTGCCGCACGGCTGCGCCCGAGCCGGGAAGTGCGGCCGGTAGAGTCAACTCCGCGCCGGCCAGAAGGACGAGGTAGGGCAACCCCGTGTGCCGCGTCAGTGCCGGACCGAGCAGGCCGTTGGGAAGCGTCTGGCCCAGTTGGACCAGGTCGAGATCGTGCTCGGCGATGAGGTGCCGGGCAGAATCCGCCAACGCAGGCGTAGGCAGTAAGATCGAACGCGGATGTCGCACGACTCGATACGGGTGCGTGGCATCGAACGCACGTGCCTGGGGATGATCTGACGCGAGGATCACGACATCCTCAGGATCGAGCGTCTGGATGAGTCCCCAGTAGTACGACTGGAACCCACCGACGCGAGGCGGGAAGTCCTGGGTGATGAAGAGCGACCGTGGCGCACGAGAGGTAGGCTCGTCGCTCAGGTTCTCCACAGCCCGCCGCCTTCGGAGGATTTGGACGTCACTCGTCTTCGTCCGTGCCATCCACCTGTTCCCGACGCTCCTCTTTCAAGCGCAGGAAATCCTGGTAGATGTACATCAACTCCTTCTCGAACAGAGCCCGTTTGAGGTCCACCGACATGGTGCGGGTCATGGCCAGCATGTCATTTGCGTCGGCGTCGGTGAGATCGATCCCGAACTCCTTGAACTTGTACTGGATGGTGCGGCTGCCGGAGTGCTTTCCCACGACCAACTGCCGGGCGAGCCCCACCTCATCAGGGCTGAAGACCTCGTACGTGAGCGGGTTCTTGATCACGCCGTCGGCGTGGATGCCCGATTCGTGGGCGAACACGTTCGTGCCCACGATGGCCTTCCAGACGGGGATGGCCCGACTGGACGCCCGGGCGACGTACTCGGAGATCTCCCGGAACTGTTGAGTCGTGATGCCCAGATCGTGGCCATCAAGATACTTCAGGGCCATGACCACCTCCTCGAGTGCGGCGTTCCCGGTCCGTTCGCCCAGGCCATTCACCGACACGGTGACGAAGCGCGCGCCGGCGCGGATGCCGGCGAGACTGTTGGCGGTGGCCATGCCGAAGTCGTTGTGGCAGTGTACTTCGACGTCGATGGAGATCGCCTCGAGCACGGTCTGCACGCGCTGGAACGACATGAACGGATCGAGCAAGGACAACGAGTCACAGAAGCGAAAGCGTTCCGCGCCCAGCTTCTCGGCGGAAACCGCAAACGCGAGGAGAAAGTCGAGCGGGGTGCCCGATGCGTCCTCGGCCGAGATCACAAAAGGCAGACCAAGATCGCGGGCGGCAGTAGCCGTCTCCCCGACCTTCTCCAACAACCAGGTACGATCCCGGCCGTACTTCTTCTGGATGTGGCGGTCGGAGGTGCTCATCGAGATGATGACGCCGTCGACCCCGCAATCAGCGGCCATGCGAACATGTTCAGTATCGGCGTGGCAGAACGCCAGGATGCGGGACGACAATCCGAGAGATGAGATCTCACTGATCGCCTCACGCTCTTCGGCGCACAACCAGGGGCTTCCGGCTTCAAGCTCGTGGACCCCGATATCGGACAGCAGCTTCGCGATGCGCACTTTCTCCTGGTTGGCGAAGACCACGCCGGCGGTCTGCTCTCCATCGCGCAAGGTGTTGTCGACCAGGAAGACCTCACTTCGAGCGGCAGTGAACCGCGATTCGAACCTGCCCGCGCGTGCCGGACTAGGCTTCATCGCCCACCTCGCTCATGGCGGTCACCACGTCCGCGGCGGCGTCTTCCAGTAGATCGCGCCCTTCGAACTCCGCTTCGCTCAGTTCTTCGCGCACCAGTCCGATCTCAGTACGATAGAAATCGAGCAACTCCTCGTCGAACAGCGAACGTTTCAGAGCCACGCATTTCGAGCGGATGCGCACGATGAGCACAGCCGCTTCCTCATCTGTGATGGGGATGCCGAGTTCGGCCAGCTTGAGACGGAGGGTGGCCGCACCCGAGTACTTGCCCAGGATGAAGCGCCGTTGCAGGCCCACCGCGTCGGGAGGAAAGACCTCGTAGCTGCCCGGGTCGATTAGGCACACAGAGGAGCGGTTCTCGCACTCGTATACAAACAGATTGGCACCCACGATCGGCTTCCACGCAGGGATCGGGCGGTCGGACGCTATCGCCACGTACTCGGACAACTCGCGGAACTTGCCGGTGTTCAACCCCAAGTCGATACCCTCGATGTACTTGATCGCCATGATCACCTCTTCGAGCGCGGCATTGCCCGCCCGTTCCCCCAACCCGTTGACCGTGGTGTTGACGAAACGGGCGCCGGCCTTGATGCCGGCGATGGCGTTGGCGGTCGCCATGCCGAAATCGTTGTGGGTATGCATCTCCACATCGATTCCGACCACGTCGATCACCGTCTTGATCTTCATGAACGTGTTGAACGGGTCGAGAATGCCGAGCGTGTCGCAGAATCGCAGCCGGTCGGCGCCGGCGTCGCGTGCCGTGCGGGCGAAGCTCAGCAGGAACTCCATGTCCGAGCGGGAGGCGTCCTCGGCGTTGACCGATACATAGACTTTGTGCTCCTTCGCGAAGGTCACTGCCCGCTTGACGCTCTCGAGCACCCACTCTCGGCTCTGCCGCAGCTTGTGCTCGATGTGGATATCGGACGACGACATGGAGATGGCCACCGCGTCCACGCCACAGTCGAGGGATGCCTGCACATCGGACACTACAGCCCTGTTCCAGGCAAGAATGCTGCAGTTGAGATCCAGCGCGGCGATCTGGGCGACTGCGATCTGCTCGTCTCCCCCCATGACAGGGATGCCCGCCTCGATCTGATAGACGCCCACTTCGTCCAGCAGCTTCGCGATATGGAGTTTCTCTTCGTTGGCGAAGACCACGCCGGCGGTCTGCTCTCCATCACGCAGTGTGGTGTCGTCGATGTAGACGTGCAGCGGAGTGCCGTCGGACGGCCGCTGCAGTAGATACCCCCCGAAATCTTCCCGCATGTCGTCTCCTTTCGCCTCTCGGCGAGGGCCGGAAGGAGGATTCAGTCTATCATACGGCCCAGGGCGCTCCGTCCGCCGCAACCCCGTCTCGTGGGCTGCCGTCGCCGGCTCACGAGCGACGACGCGGAGTTGACAGAAACTGCCGGCGCCGATAAGCTATCGTCAGCTAGTGACTACAAGGAGGGGCATGGACCTGGCCCACGCCGCCGATACGCTTCACCATAACGGGCTCCGGCTGACACGGTTGAAGCGGGCCGTACTCCAGCAGTTCATCGACGGCGGCTGCGCTTTCACGGCCGAGGAGATCGGCGATCGCATGGGCCTGGGCGGCGATCGCTCTGCGCTCTATCGCTGCCTCGCCTCATTGGAGCACGTCGGCATTCTCACCCATCTCTACCTCAACGACGATTGTCGACGCTACGACCTGGCCGACGGCTTCGGCGCTCATCACCATCACCTGGTCTGCACGGAGTGCGCGGCGGTCGAGCGATTGGACGGATGCCTCCTCGACGGGGCCGCTGCCGGCCGGCTCGCCAACACCGGGTTCCTGGTACACGACCACCAACTGGTGCTGCGCGGACTGTGCCCCGAGTGCCGGCGGCGGACCGACACCCCGTGACCACCCGCATGATACGCAGTGTGTGTGACTTCCCTCTTGTGCTGCTCGCCCTGCTGTCTCTGGCGGTGGCCTTCGCCACGGGATGCGGAAACCCCGCAGCCACGACCGACGCAGGCAGGCCGTTGGTGGTCACGTCGACACCGGTTCTCTATTCTCTCGTGGCGAACGTGGCGGGTGACGCCGTCCGGCTCGAGAACCTGCTTTCTCCCGGAGCTTCACCACATCAGACCAGTTTCACGCCCGCCCAGGCCAAACTCCTCGCTCAGGCGGATCTGTTGGTGATCAACGGCGCAGGCCTCGAGCAGTGGGTGGACGACATGATCGCCAGCACCGGAAGGCAGGACCTGAAGATCGTGGAAGCGTCTCGCGGTCTCGAGTTCCTTCGCCCGAACCAGCCCATCCCGGTTCCGGGGAGCAGCGCGGACGCCGGGGAGCCGGCCGGCGTCGACCCCCACGTGTGGCTCGACGCCCGCAACACCCAGCTTATGGTGGAGAACGTCCGCGCAGCCCTCACCGCCATCGACCCTGCTCACGCCACCGAATTCCAGGATCGGGCCACCGCCTACACCAGGAGACTGAAGACCCTCGACGATGAGATCAGGCGGGAGACGAACACGTTCCCTAACAAGGACTTCGTCAGTTTCCACAGTGCCTTCCAGTACTACGCGCGCGCGTACGGGCTCAACCAAGTGGCGGTCATCGAGGAGTTCCCCGGTAAGGAGCCCTCGCCGGCCTACCTGGCCGGTATCGTAGACCTCGTGAAGAAGCTGGGAGTGACGGCGGTGCTCTCGGAACCCCAGTTCTCGCCTCGCCCGGCCGAGGCGCTCGCCCGCGAGACCGGAGTACAGGTCTACCAGGTGGATCCCGAGGGCGGCACCCTCGCGGCGGGCATGTACGAGGACTTGATGCGCACGAACACCGCCGTGTTCGCCAAGGCGTTGGGAGGCCGCTCCGGTGCCACCACATCGGGCGGAGGCGTCGGCGGTGGATGAGCCCCTCAAGGCGGCGGCGGTCGCGGTGAGCGACCTATCCCTGCATCTGGGGAGCCAGACCATCTTCGAGGACATCTCGTTCGCGGTCGACGAAGGCGAGATCGCCATATTGATCGGGCCCAACGGTGCGGGCAAGACCATGTTGATGCGGACGATGCTCAACCTCCTCTCGGCTCAGACGGGCAGCGTGACCATCTTCGGCCGAGACAACCGGAACCTCGGTCCGGTCCGCCACCGCATCGGCTACATGCCGCAGCGCCTCGACTTCGACCGCACCTTCCCTATCACGGTGTGCGAGGTGATGCTACTGCGCCTCAGGAAGAGCGGCTTCTGGAGCAATCGGCGGGCGCGGCGCGAGGCGATCTTGGCCACGCTGGCCCGCGTGCACGCCGAGAACCTCATCGAACGGCGGATCGGTCAGCTCTCGGGGGGTGAACTCCAACGGGTCCTCTTAGCCTATGCGCTCCTCACCCACCCGGACCTTCTCTTCCTGGACGAGCCCGCCGCCGGAGTGGACGTAGCCGGGGAAGACACGTTCTACGCGCTCATTCACCACCTGCGTCACGAGGAGAACCTGACGGTGGTCATGGTTTCGCACGACCTGGACGTCGTGTTCCGCTACGCCGACCAGGTCCTCTGCTTGAACCAGCGCCTTCTCTGCAAGGGAGCTCCACACTCGGTGCTCGGACCCGAGGTCCTGGAGCAGACGTATGGTTCGCTGGCCGCATCCTACCGCCATCTGCACCGGCACTGAGCCCGACGCCGCCGGATCTGCCGCCCTCATGCCCGCCCTGCTCACCAGATTCCTTCCGTTCCTGGACTATCCGTTCATGCAGCGGGCACTCTTGGCCAGTTTCGCCATCGGCCTGCTGTGCGCCGTCGTGGGAGTCTACGTCACCCTGCGCTCCCTGTCGTTCTTCAGCGACGCCATCTCGCATGCCGCGCTTGCCGGCATCGCCCTGGGAGTGCTGTTGGGTATCGACCCGGTACTCGCGGCGGTCGTCTTCTGCGTGGTGGTGGCGGCGGGTATCACCTTCCTCACCTTTCGGACCGACCTGACGTCCGATACGGTCATCGGGGTGTTCTTCTCGGGCTCGATGGCCGTCGGGGTGCTGCTCATCGGGCTACAGCAAGGATACCAGACCGACCTGCTCTCCTACCTTTTCGGCGACGTCCTGGCCGTGAGCAAGCTCGACGTAGCTCTCGCCATGGGCCTGGCGGTGGTGGTGTTGGGTGTGCTGTTCCGTTGGTCGAGCGTTCTGATCAAGATCGCGTTCAACCGCGACCTGGCTGAAGTCGAGGGCGTGCGCGCCGTCGCCTGGGACTACCTTTTCATGGTGCTCTTGGCCCTGACCGTGGCCGTGAGCTTGAAGCTGGTCGGGATCGTGCTGGTCAGCGCGCTCATCATCATCCCCGCGGCCGCCGCAAGGAACGTGGCCCCCGACTTCCGAGGTCTGATGGGCCTGGCGGCGGCGATCGGCGTAGTGAGCACCGCCAGCGGGCTGATACTCAGCTACTACTTGGATACGGCCTCCGGGCCGACCATCGTCATGGTCGCGATAGTCGTGTTCATAGGATCGTTCGGGGCCAGAGCCATCAGGAGATAGTCGGCCCGCGATGGAGACCACCGTATCGCGCCGTCCGGTACGCTCTTAGGGCCGCGGCTTCCCTCTTCAACAGCCGCTCAGGATGTGCCCGCCCGCCGTTGCAGATCGACCGGCACCACGCAGGTGCCCGTGGCCCGGCAGACCACGAGCGGCTCCGGCAGAAGGTCGGCGGCGGAGGGACCCAGGTCCGGACGGGCCACCACCACCTTCCTGGCCTCAAACATCATGGTCCTGGAGGTATTCCCCACCCGAGTGATCCGCCCACGCGCCTCGATGTAGTCGCCCGCATAGACCGGTGCGGTGAACTCCACCGAATCGTACGCCACGAACAGCCCTTCGTCACCGTCGAACGCGATCAACAGTTCCGTGGCCACATCGCCGAAGAGCGCAAGCATGCGCGCGCCATCGACCAAGTCGCCGCCGTAGTGGGCGTCGTGGGCACTCATGCGCAGGCGAAGAACGGACTCGTAGGTGTGCGGATCGACGCGGGGTGCGAACAGCTGGTCGGGCTCCGGGGGAGATGAATCGAGCATGCGCCTATTGTAGCGCGCATGAACTGAGCCAGGCCCGGGTATGCAAAAACAATGGCGAGCCGCTCTCAACTCGAACGTCGCGCGACGTACCTGCTGGCCGGTCTGCGGGCATTCATGGGGTCGCTCTTCCTCGTCGTGTGGGCACTCAACCTGAACAAGGGCCTGTACGGCACGGAGTATCTGCCCTTCATTCGGGACATAGCGAAGAACTCCGACATAGCGCCGTACCGCCGGTTCCTGGAGTCCGTTGTGATCCCCAATGCCACCCTGTTCCGCTCGGCTCAATTCATCACCGAGTCGCTCGTGATGGGGGTCTTCCTCATCGTGGGCTTCTTGACCCCGCTCTCCTCTCTGGTCGCGGCCGGCTTCACCTTCAACCTTCTGCTGGCCTCCTTCGGCAACAGCGACTGGCCGGGAACGTTTCTGCTCATGCTGGCGCTTCTCGTTGCCGTGGGGATCGGGCGGGCCGGGCGCACGTGGGGAGTCGACGCGCGACTCTCGCGCCGGAACCCCGACCCGCGCCTCCCGCTCTACTGACCGGAGGACCCACGGGTCTGCGCCCGCGCCGACGGTAGTCGGGCTGCAACTTCATCCGCAGCATAGTCCCGAAAATGCCGGCGAACGCCCCTACGGTTCCGCGAACGGACCCGGCGATCTTCGACTCACCGCGGCGATCCCGGTACGACGTCTCTACCCATTCGAGACGGGCCCCCGCCCCGGCGGCCTTGACAACCATCTCGGTGGTCCACGCATAGGCGCTCGGTTCCATCGCCAGTTCGGCGAGAAGATCTGCGCGCACGGCACGGAACGGCCCGTTGTCCGGCAGGCGCACGCCGAACAGAGTACGCAGGCAGGCCGCCGTGAGCGCATTGCCCCATCGTTGATGCGCGGGCATGCCTCCCTTGCGACGCACCGCCTCCCGTCGAGAGCCGACCATGAGGTCCACATCCCCGGCGACCAACGGTCCGACCAGGCGAGGCAGGTCATGGGGGTCGTCGGTGCCGTCGGCCTCCATGAACACGACGACCACTGAGCCTCTCCGCCGGCACACCTGCGCTCCGGCACGGCACGCGAAGCCGTAGCCGCGCCGCGGCTCGCGGATGAGGACGCCCCCGGCACGCTCGATGAGACGGTCGCCCCCATCGGTAGACCCGTTGTCAACGAACACGGCACGCCCGAGCAGTCCGGCGGCAGCCAGCTCGGCAAGCAGGCCCGGCAACGCCGCCGCCTCATCGAGCACCGGCAACACTATGCACCAGTCACCGCAGGGTGACGCCACGGACACGCTCCATTCTCGGTGTGACCCTGTCCACCCCGGCACCGCGGCGCCCGCCTCGTACGCCTCGGACCCGTTTGAGGCCGCTACCGACCTGTGACGCTCACCGGTCTGTGCCTATACTTCTCGGTGTGAGCCGCAACTCCCTCACCACCACCCCGATAGCATCTCCGTCGGACCACTCCGCCGAAACCGAAGCGGCGCTGGTCGTCATGGCCCGTTCCTCTGCCGGTGCGGAGGTCAAGACCCGGCTGGCCGCAACGATCGGACCTGGCGAAGCGCGGGCGCACTATAGTCGCCTCCTGGGCGACACGCTCGCAGCCGTTGCGCGCGCCGCAGACGGCGTCGCCGAAAACGGTGGGGGCCGAGGCGCCCTCGACCCCAGCGCCCCGCCCGCGTTGGTCGTGGCCCTCGCCGGAGATGGGTCCGCGATGACGCTGCCGGCCGGTTGGAACGTCGTGGAACAGAGGGGTGACGGCCTGGGCGGGCGTCTGGCCACGGTCTTCGCGGATCTCTTTGGGAGCGGTCATACCGCCGTAGTGGTGATCGGCAGCGACAGCCCCGGTCTGCCCCCGTCGTACGTAGTTCAGAGCGTGGAACTGCTCCGTCACGGGGCGGCAGCCGTGGGACCGGCGGCGGACGGCGGATTCTACCTGCTCGGTCTGTCTAGGGCGGCATGGGTGCGGCACGCTCCCCGACTGCACACTCTTCTCGAGAAGGTGCCGATGAGCACCTCTTCCGCACGTGACTCTCTGGTCGCGGGCCTGCGAGAACTGGGTCTTACCGTGGAGTTGTTGCCCCTCTGGGTGGACGTCGACGTGGCTTCCGATCTTCCCTTGGCCCGCCGGCTCGTCCAAGGGGATCCCGGGCGAGGTGGTTCTGGACCCCGACTCCGATCGGTCTACCTTCATATCACGCACCGCTGCACCGGCACGTGCCTCCATTGCTATGACCGGGACAGCGACGGGCGTGACGAACTCTCCCCGAAAGCCTGGCTGGACGTGGTCTCTCAGGCAGTCGACATGGGCGCGACTCGTGTGGAGATCATCGGCGGCGACCCCTTCGTGAGGCCGGACCTACTCGACCTCATCGCCACGATCACGGGTGTTCACGGGGCCCGCGTCCGCCTGTTCTTCAACCGAGCACTCGACGAATCCCAGGTGTCGTCGCTGGCCGACGCCGGACACGGGCTCCTCACTCCACTGTTGAGCCTCGACGGTGACGAGGACGTGAACGACCGTCTCCGAGGGAAGGGGAACTTCTGCGCCGTCGCGGCAACAGCGAAGCACCTGGATGCAGCCGGCCTGAGACCCGTCGCCAACACCGTCCTGCTGCGTGCCACCCTGGGAGGGCTCCACCGCATGCCTGATGCACTGCGTGACATGGGAGTGACGCAGCTGCATCTCATCCTTCCCCACGCTCGGGGTGGTCTTTCTCGTCTCCCGGAGATGGTGCCCACCGGCCCCGAGTTGCTGGACGCACTCAGGCGCCTCCTGCCGGCCGCTTCGGCCGCCGGCGTCGTCGTAGACAACCTCAGTGCCTGGAAAGGCCGGATCGGCACGCCTCGTGACTTCTGCAACGCCGGTTGCTCGCTCCTCACTGTGGGTCCGACGGGTCGCGCGTACGCGTGCCCCATAACGTGTGGCGACCCGGCTTTCACGGCCGGAGATACCCGGCGCACACCCCTGGCCGAGATCTGGCGCAGTTCGGCGGCCTTGGCCCTCATCCGTCAGAGTTCCGCCCGCGACCGGCCGGCGTGCGCCGCATGCGACGTGGTCGACGCCTGCGGCGGCGAGTGTTGGGTGCAGGCCCACTATGCCGCACGCGTGGCCTCGGAGCCGGCCGGGCCCGCCGCCCCCTTCCCCTACTGCGGACTCGTGCGACCCATCTTCGCCGATCTGCTCGCCGCGGAGCGCGGCGGATCCACGACGAGCGTCGGTCGGCGGACAGACCAGACGCCGAAACGGATTTCCGACCTTACGCCGTTCGAGTGCATATGAGGGGCCTGATCTGACCCGGGTCCCGGGTCCAGACAACGTACCGCCGGCAGGCGGGGGCGGTTCATAGCCTCGTTCGGTCCCCCAGATGCCGGGAACCCGGAGACATGCGACAATAGACGAGCACGAACACGGGGCGGACGGAACACGGACGCCAAGGGGGATTCGATGCCGAACAAGATTCCGTGGAGGCCCGCAACATTGAAACGGGCTCTGAGCGTCGCAGCCGTCGTGAGCCTGACTGTCTTGGCCTTCTCGGTCGTCGCGGGGGCCTTGATCGAGAGTCGCGGACCGGGACCGGACCGACTGCCGCAGGTCAGCCTTTCGACACCGATCGAGGCCGGTGCTCTCGTGGCCGAGGTGACGTCGCCCTCCGGGACATCGCCCTCCGGGACGTCGGCTCCGTCGTCAACCACGACAATCATGCCTGTTATCGTGACCGCGTACAGACCACCACGCAATCTCAGTGCGACCGGCAGTCGGGTGACCCACCCCACGCCGACCGCCACCATCGCGCGACCCGTGATCTCAGAGCGGCCTACAACGACGACCACGGAACACGTGTCTATCCCCCGGCCCCTCGTCACGGCCGCCTCTCCGCAGACCGTGGTCACAACACCTAAGGTGCGACCTGGGGAACGGACAACGACCACGCGCCCGGAGAAGTCGACCACCACGCTCGCCGAATCGTCGACCACCACGACCCTGCGCCATGTGTTCGTCCCGCCAACGGTGCGCGAAGGCGACAACGACTAGCTTTGTCCGGATGACAGGGAGCGGCATCGGCATATCATGAGGATCCTGCTCGTCGAAGACGAGGACCGTATCGCCTCGTTTGTCATCAAAGGCCTGCTGGGAGAAGGGCACCTCGTCGAGAGGGCCGGTTCCGGCAGCGAGGCGTTGGAGCCGGCCCTCTCCGGCCGGTTCGATCTGATCCTTCTCGATCTGAAGCTCCCCGACGGCGACGGGCGGGAGATCGTCCGTCGCATGCGGACTTCGCAGGTACTCACACCCGTGCTGGTGCTGAGCGCCATTGGCGAGATCGAGGACAAGGTGGAGTTGCTCGACATGGGCGCCAACGACTATCTGACCAAACCCTTCGCATTCCGCGAGCTTGCCGCGCGCGTACGCGCCCTCACACGCACGGATCGCGGTCCGGAGACCGTGGAAGCCGCGGGACTGACGCTGAACACCCGCACTCGGGTGGTCACACGAGACCAGCGCCGTTACCACCTGTCGTCCCGAGAGTTCGCCCTCCTCGAATGCCTGATGCGGCACGCGGGCGAGACCATGGCACGCGCCGACATCCTCCAAGCGGTCTGGGGCACCAGCTCGTACACTGAGAGCAACGTCGTGGACGTGTACGTGCGCTACCTTCGCCGCAAGCTAGACACCCCGGACACTCAGTCGGTCATCGAGACTGTAAGGGGTGTCGGCTATCGTGTCGCCCGGTAGCCGCGTCCGTTTCACCCGACGCCTCTCCGCCGGCGCCCGTGTGGCACTCGCAGTCACCGGTTCTATCGCGGTGGGTGTCGCTTTGGTCGCCGCCCTGGGTTACATCGTACTCGACCGACAACTGGGATCCGAACTCGACCTGACCCTGCTGCGCGAATCGGAGGCTTTCGCAGCGGCCCTCGGCGCCACCGCCGACTCCGGCCCTCGCGATCTTCCCGAGACCTCGCGGAAATACTTGGAGGCCCGTAGTGCGGGCGAGAGTTCGGGAGCTATGCTCTTGGTCCGTTTTCCCAACGGACAAGTACTCTCGAACTCCAACCTCCATTTCGAGGACATTCCCGCTAACAAAGGGAACCTCGCCTCGGAGAGTTCGGTGCGCTCCTTCGAGACGCTGAAAGTGGGCGATCTGTTGTACCGCGTGGCCACGGTGCCGCTCCGCGACTCGGACGCCGTCGTGGCAGTGTTCCAAGCGGCCCTTCCGATGAGGGCCCATAACACACTCACCGGTGACCTTGCGCGCGCGCTTATCGTCGCGGGCCTCTTGGTCACCCTTCTGGGCGCACTCCTCTCGAGGTTTGTTGCGCGCACGAGCCTCCGTCCGCTGCACGAGGCGGCACGCACTGCCGGAGCGGTCACGCAGTCGTCGTTGTGGGAGAGAGTGTCCTACGAGGGTCCGCGAGACGACGTCGGCATCATGGTCGCATCCCTCAATTCCATGCTCGACCGCCTCGAGACCAGCTTCTGGGAGCAACGCCGGTTCCTGGCCGACGCGTCCCACGAACTCCGCACACCGCTCACCATCGTGCGAGGGCACCTAGACGTGTTACGGGAAACCGGTCAAGCCAGCGCCGAGCAGCAAGAGACACTGGACCTGGTGATGAGCGAGTTAGACCGGATGACCCAACTGGTCAGCGACCTTTTGGCGCTCGCTCGGCTCGAAGCCGGACCCACCCGATCGAAGGAGCCGCTCGACCTCACCGAGCTCGTAGAAGAGGCTGTGGTAAAGGCTCAGGGACTCGGTCGGCGACGGATGACGCTGAGTGCAGACGAGCCGCTGTTGGTCAAGGGAGACCACGACATGCTGCTTCAGGCGCTGCTCAATCTGCTCGACAACGCCGTGGATCACACCGCTGAAGGTGGGCGCATCACGGTCACGTGTGTGGCCGAGAACGGAGCGGCGCTCGTCACGGTCACCGACGACGGCCCCGGAATCCCCCAGGAAGAACTGGAGCGCGTCTTCGATCGCTTCTACCGTTCGGGAGCGAAACGGCCGACAGACGGGACCGGGAGTGGCTTGGGTCTGGCGATCGCCGCACGCCTGGTCGCCGTCCACCACGGCAGCCTTACGGCCGGCAACGCCCCCGACGGAGGCGCTGAGTTCACGCTGAGACTGCCCCGCATCTCCGCCTCCTAGCCCCACGTGCTCCAACGCTCTGCGAAGACCCGTTCTGGGCCTTCGTGGTACCCGCCCCAAGCAGGCGCCACGCGGAACCGGTAGTATTCCTACAGTCAAGCCCGATGGAGGAGAGGGACGACGGATACCGACACCCCGCGTAGGGCATCGTCGACGAACCTGCGGTCGCGCATAGTTCCCCTGCTCGCCGCCCTCCGCGGACGCTACCTGGCGGTGCTGACAATCGTCTACTTCACCGTCACCAGCTTCCTCATGGCCATGGCCGGCGGCTGGCCCACTCCTGACAAGGTCGTGATCGTCGGACTGGTGCTTGCCTTTCTCCTGGCGAAACCCTTGACTTTCTTAAAGGACTGGGTGCCGTTCGTCTTTCTGCTGGCCGCATACGAGTATCTGCGAGGGCTTGTGCCCTCTCTCGGATGGACCGTACACGTTGACCCTCTGATCCGCGCCGATGAGTTCCTCTTTGGTCGGCTGCCCACCGTCATTCTGCAAGACATCCTCTGGGTGGCCGACCACCCGACCTGGTACGACTACATCTTCACAATCACCTACCTACTGCATTTCACGCTGCCCTTGGGCTTCGCGCTTCTGCTATGGACCCGTGACCGCACGAGCTTCCGCAAGTTCATCGCCGCACTCACCATCCTCTCCTTCGCCGGCTTTCTGACCTATCTCTTCTACCCCGCCATGCCTCCGTGGCTGGCATCCTACAACGGTGTCATCCCCCCACTCCACGACGTCATGGTACGCACCACCGACCTGTTCAAGCGTGGACCCGGTCTGCCCACGATCTACGTCATCATGAGCCCCAACATGGTCGCCGCGATGCCCTCGCTGCATGCCGCCTACCCCATGATGGTCTACCTGTATGCCGCTAAGGTCTTCGGCAGGAAAGGACATCTGTTTCTGCCGTATCTTCTAACCGTGTGGATCGGGATCATCTATACCGCGAACCACTGGGCTATCGACGTGATCGCCGGCGCGCTCTACGCGGTCGTCGCGTTCATAATGACCGAGTTCCTCTGGAGGCGCTTCGGACGATCCGAACAGGTGCCGGCGATAGACCGGAGTCCGTAGCGCCGACGTTCGCATGCTCGATGGTTACAATCTCCTCATCAGGACCTACTTTGGTCGCCCACTCCTTGCCTTTCAGCTGTAGTGACGATAGCCTACCTGACGATGTGCACCGAATACCCGATCGGAGCCGCGCATGAGAACCCCCAGACGATCACTCTCCCTTCTCTTACTTGTCATCTTCCTGGTCCTTGCGCTCCTGGGCGGCATTGCCCACGCCCGTACCTACGACGCCCAGGAGACCCAGTTCCTTCAGCTCATCAACGACTACCGTGCGCAGCACGGCGTCGGTGCCCTCAAACTCTCAGGCATCGTGTCCGAGGCGGCGGCCCGGCACTCGCTCGACATGGGTACCTACGGCTTCTTCAACCACACCACCCAGCGCTCGAGCTACTTCCCGGCCGGCTCGTCGCCC
>Ga0172371_10000832_pt1 | contig 48931 bp, 35 predicted proteins | sample Lak12m_FD_114543 | JGI IMG/M metagenome (GOLD analysis project Ga0172371, IMG submission 114543) | Freshwater microbial communities from Kabuno Bay, South-Kivu, Congo - kab_022012_12m | ecosystem: Environmental > Aquatic > Freshwater > Lake | place: Democratic Republic of the Congo: South-Kivu... | reverse complement strand
GCCTGGATGATCTCGCGCCGGCGTGCGGGTGTATTTGCATGTTTGGCATCTTTGACTTTCATATTAGAAGCATATTTTAGAATATGATTCTAGTCAAGCAGAAAAACGTCCTCCTTGCGAACCATTCTTCATGGTTCCGGAACCCCCGAGATTCAGCCTTTCCTACATCGGGATTGCGACGCTGGAGTCATAATGACATGTTGGGCCACGACCTTCACCTCGCGTCATCGCATGCAACCGGTCTCCGAAACTCCGGGCTTGACTCACTCCCGCCCTGGTGATAATTATAGCCGATTATGCATCGAATTCCTCAGTCATCCCTTGCGAAATACCAAACATCGAGGCCGGAATTATGCTCACGTTTCAGGAACTGATCCTGGCCCTGGAAAGGTTCTGGGCCGACCGGGGCTGTGTCATCCAGCAGCCGTACGATATGGAAAAGGGCGCCGGTACCATGAACCCGGCCACATTCCTGCGAGTGCTCGGGCCTGAGCCGTGGAACGTGGCCTACGTGGAACCGTCCCGCAGGCCCACAGACGGCCGCTACGGAGAGAATCCCAACCGCCTGCAGCACTATTACCAGTACCAGGTGATTCTGAAGCCGTCTCCTCTGGAAGTTCAGGACCTGTACATACAATCCTTGGCTGCCTTCGGAATAGACCCGTTGGCCCACGACATCCGCTTCGTGGAAGACGACTGGGAATCCCCCACTTTGGGGGCCTGGGGCGTCGGTTGGGAAGTCTGGCTGGACGGAATGGAGATCACCCAGTTTACCTATTTCCAGCAGGCCGGCGGCATAGACCTGAAACCCGTGTCGGTAGAACTCACCTACGGCATTGAACGAATATGTATGTACCTGCAGGGCGTGGAGAGCATCTACGACTTGAAATGGACGGGAGACATAACGTACGGCGACATTCATCACCGTTCAGAAGTGGAAGGGTCCATATACAATTTTGATCGCAGCGATCCTCAGATGCTGTTCAAGCTTTTCGATATGTACGAGGCCGAGGCCCAGGCTCTGATGGATTCCGAGGAACCGCTGGTTTTGCCGGGCTATGATTACACTCTTAAATGTTCCCACGTGTTCAATCTTCTGGACGCGAGGGGAGCGATCAGCGTTGCGGAGCGCACCGCATACATCCACCGGGTTCGCAACCTTGCCAGAAAAGCCGCTCAGGCGTATCTGGCCCAGCGAGAAGCTATGGGCTTCCCGCTCCTGGAGAGATTTTCCCAAGGAAGGTCCGAGTCATGACGGCTGAGTTCCTTCTCGAGATTGGTACTGAAGAGATTCCCGCCGGCTTTGTCGGACCGGCTCTGCAATCGTTGACCGGACTTGTCACAACGGCGCTGGACAATTCCCGCATCGCCCGCGGGTCTATCGAAACGTTTGCGACCCCTCGGCGGTTGGTGCTGCTGGCCCGGGACGTGGCCGAATTGCAGGAGTCTCGGGTTGTGGAGAAAACCGGCCCGCCGGTTCAACAGGCTTACGACGAGCAGGGCAATCCAACCAAAGCTGCCGTGGGATTCGCTCGCAGCCAGGGAGTGGATGTCTCGGAGCTGATTGTTGTCCAAGGGCCCAAGGGAGATCAGATAGCTGTCCGGAAGACCGAGGTAGGTCAACCGGCGTCTGCTGTTCTTGCGGAGGTGCTGCCGGGATTATTCGAAAAGGTCACCTTTCCCAAGACCATGCGATGGATGGACCAAGAAGTGCGTTTTGCCAGGCCGGTGCACTGGATTGTAGCTCTATTGGGCGGGAAGGTGGTGCAGTTCAGCTTCGGGAATATAGAAAGCGGCGCAACCAGTTTCGGGCACAGATTCGCCCATCCCGGGGGCTTCGCTGTGACGTCGTTTGCCGGCCTTCGGGGAGCCCTCGAAGCCCAGGGCGTAGTCCTGGACCCCGAACTCAGGCGCGGCCGCATCGAGAGGCTCATCAAAGAACTGGCGGCCTCGGTGGACCTTCACATATATGAGGATTCAGATCTCCTGGATGAAGTGAACTTTCTGGTGGAGAGTCCCTATCCGGTAATGGGGACTTTTTCGCCCGAGTTTCTGGAGCTCCCTGCCTCGATACTGATCACGTGCATGAAGAAGCATCAGCGTTACTTTTCCGTCCAGGACGACAACGGCCGGATCACCAACCGTTTCATAGCAGTTAACAACACTCCGGTGAGGGATCCCGCGGTGTCGGTGAAGGGACACCAACGAGTGCTCAAGGCCAGGCTGGAAGACGCGAGGTTCTATTTCAGGGAAGACCGCAGGGAGCCTCTCTTCAGCCGACTGGAGGCCCTCAAGGGCGTGGTTTTTCACTCGAAGCTCGGGACAGCCTTCGAGAAGGTGGAGCGTTTCACGAACCTGGCAAGGAAGCTTGCCGAAAAGCTGGCTCCAAACAAGATCGCTCAGGTTGAAAGAGCAGCCAAGCTGTGCAAGTGCGACCTGGAGACCGGGATCGTATACGAGTTCCCGGAGCTTCAGGGTGTGATCGGGCGATATTACGCCAAAATGGACGGGGAATCGGAGGAAGTGGCCACGGCCGTCGAGCAGCATTACTGGCCGACGCACGCGGGAGGTCGCCTGCCGGAGGGCATAGTCGGTGCTATTGTATCCATCGCGGACAGAATTGACACCATAGCAGGCTGCTTCTCCGTTGGGCTAATTCCAACCGGTGCAGCGGACCCATACGCTCTGCGACGTCATGCTCTGGGTATCATTCAGATCGTGATCAATTTGGAGAAGCCTCTGGATCTGGATTGGCTGGTACGCGAGGCGGTGCGGCAGATCGGTAACAAGCGCACCAGGCCGGGGGATCAAGCACACTCCGAAGTGATGGAGTTCATCCGGACACGGTTCGTCAATTTTCACACGTCTCGGGATTTCCCGCTGGACGTGGTGGAAGCGGCCGTCCGTGCAAGGTTCGACGATCTTCTGGATGCAAGACAGAGAGTGGAGGCCCTGAGCCAGTGGAAACAGCGCGACGACTTTGACGCCATCATGATAGGTTTCAAGCGGGTTGTGAACATACTGCGGGACACGACTCCCGCTAAGGTCTCGGAGGCGCTGTTCGCAGAGGACTCGGAACGAAAGTTATTTGATACTTTCGTGGGGGTCAGGGATAGAGTCGAGCCGCTGTTCGAGTCTGGCGATTACGCCCGGGCCCTAGAGGTCATAGCGGAGCTCAAAGCACCCATAGACGATTTCTTTTTTCGAGTCCTCGTCATGGCCGAGGAAGAGCACCTTCGGAACAACAGGTTGGGCCTGCTCCGCGAGATAGCTTCTATTTTTGAACGAGTGGCTGATTTCTCTTTTATAGGATCCACGGCGAAGTAGGGTAGGGCAGCGCCATCCCCGACGTATGAGGCGGCCTGAAGACCGCTCTCCGGGCTCTTCCGCCTCCAAGCACTCCGCTCAGTAAGTCCGGTGTCGTATCCGGGTGCCACTGCTAGCTTGCTAGCAGTGTTTTCCCGAGGCACTGCCGGCAAGCCGGCACTGGCAACCAAGGTGTGTCACGCCGTGTGACGTGTAAGTGTTTCTGGGGCGACGGTATTTGGAAAAACGAGGACTAACCCTCCCTGAGGCAATATAGAGGCGGCTTGGCGTCAATCCGCCATATGTGGGCTCCCAGTTCCCCTATGACGGATGCCAGTTGGTCGCGGGTCAGCCCCAGACCTTTCACGCTCTTGGACTGGTGCATGATTATGTCCAGCGTGAACTTGTAAGGCGGTTTGGCAAGGATAACCTCCACCTCCCTGATAACTTGTTTTCTCTTGTCTTTCGAGAAGGGGTTCTTACCTGAGGCGCCTTTGCTGGAGCCCACCACGCCCAGGAAGTCCTGTTCGATACCGGTGAGAAATTCCGACCGAAACCCATCGAGTACAAATTTTTCAAGCAGGTCGTGGTCAACTTTCCTGACGGTTCCCGCGGAGTCCGCGATAAACGCCAAGTCACCGGCCCCTATCTTGTCCGATGTGAAGACAAGAGCGTAGAGATCCGCCAGGTCGGACAGGCCCATGTATTTCATTTTTCCGCCGGCAATTTCAAAGGCTTCTCGGACCAGCACGGTTTTCTGCATGTCTCCTTTTTTGGGGGGTATTTTGTGGCCCGCGTCCCGAACAAAGAAAACAAAGTCCGCTGTCCTGTCTTCCAAGCGAGATCTCAAGTAATTGAGCGAGCCTTGAATCGGTTTCCAGTGGACAGCGGTTTCGACCATGATCTCGACGGAACGATTGGCCGATCGCTTGTCAGGGGTCTTTATCACCAGTGCCAGGTCTGCGGTCCCATCTGTGTTCAGCTTCGTCACTTTGTAAGGAGAGCGCTCCTGCCGACTCTGGAAATAGATGCGCAGGGCTTCCACTATAACATCTTTCCTGAGGGTGATCCTCTGACGCTCGGCCAGAAACATCTCCCTCTCGGCATCAAAGCATTTCCTGACGATCTGCATGGGATCTTCGGCTGAAGGCGTTTCCCCGATCAGCTTGTTTGCCTCCAGGAGGACAGCTCTCGGCGTGTCGCGACCCTGCAAACACTCCTCCAGCCGATTCTTTCTCAGCGGATAGAATTCATGCGGCCGCGGCTGCGGAACATCCTCGTAGGCCCAATCCAGGCGGGCTCGAACCAACTCCATTGCCTGATCCAGATCGAGCCCCCTCAGGACGAATTCTCTCGATCTAAGGCGATCAGCTGGGGCTCGGTCCATCAGCGGTCCGAGGCGCTCCTGCCAGAAATCCGGACGGACGAACGCCACAGGAAGCACGTTATCAACTTCGTTGACAAGATCGTTTATCAGGACACCGAATGATCGGGCCATCTCCGGAGTGTGGAGGTTCTCCAATTGGTCGAAGCAGAGCATCATAGGACGGTAGTAATGCAAAAGTACTCCAATGGTTTTAAGGACGTCCTTGGCTCGCTGTTCCGTGGACTCGATGCTCAGTTCGGATTCGGTAAACGCGACTCGAAGTGCCTGACAGCCAGTGTCATCTGGGACCATGCCTGCAAGGAAGGTCAGCACCGCATCCCTCTTTGACTTGTCGAGATATTGGAAAAGCACTCTCAGGACTCGGCTCAGTGCGGGACCGGTGAGCAGATCTTGTTCCTTGAGCAGCGCCTCCGTCCTGTCCAACAGGTGTGACCACTTTGGGGATTTCCTGAACGACAAGATCTTCAGGGGGTCGTTCACAATCCGCTTCCGGTAAGGTTTACCGCCTTCATCGGGGTGGCGTCTGAGGTAATGCTCGAACCCGGCCGCAACCACATGGGCCATGATGGACTCGAGTTGTGTATGTTCCGAGGCTCTGGAATGCCCACGAGGTCTCATCTCGAGGTCCCGGACCACCTCACGCATTAGGCTTGCAAACATGGTGCGAGGGTCTTTGAAAGGATGCACGTAAACGAAGATCATGTCCACGTCGGCAGAAGCGACGAACCTCTTGATCAGATGGGTCTTTCCCGTGCCGGCTGCCCCGAGTACCAGAGCGCCGGTATTCGGCGTTTTCCTGATTTGCCGGAGCAAATCGGCCAAACCTTCATAGACGTCCTCATTGATGCGCTTCACGTCCGGTTCGCCGGAATTCCAAGGATTCCCCACCGCTGTATTGACAAAGGGGTTGAGGGTCCATTTTGGCCTGAGCTCCATTGTGGCTACCTCCACCTCATGTGCAACAGAAGGGTCTGGTGGCGGAACAGGGAATCCACTCGTTCATCGTCGTCGTAGTACTGTGGATCCCCGCCGTGCAGCTCTATGACTGGATTTCGTCGCTCGTTAAGGTCACGCAGCGTACGGTCAAACTTATCACGCGGCCAATTCAAAGCTCTGCGAACCTTGAAGATGGGAACGTATCCGCCGGCGTATTCTCCGGCGAGCCTGTCGTACACCTGCTTCAGCTGATCCAGCCCGGACGTTGCCTCATCCGAAGCCGACACCAGGGGTGACAGCGCCTGCGCCACGCCGGGGAAGCGAGTTCTGCCGCTTGCAATGTCCCATATTCGGGGAGCCGTCTGCCTGCCTGATGGGGGTTCTATGAGGAGAAGCCCTCTTGCCCATAGATCGTGGATGATCTGCTTGAAGTCCGTGGCACGAAGCCTGCCAGGCGAGACATTCCTAAGACCTGCGAACGCCCTGAGCCAATTCCGGTCGCAAGCCTTTTGCAGTTGGGAGAGAACCAGGCCTCCATCTTTCGTCTTCTTCTTCAGGATCTCAATAAATCGCGCTTCCATTTCTTCCTTTGTATTGTATTCGGCAGGCATGGTTCCCTCTTCGAGACGGATGAAAGAAAGCAGGTTGAGGCAGTTTGATTGGCCGGGCTCCGGATCGGCTCAACATATGGAAAGGTGGCGCTGCGAATTCTTGCCGGAGGCTGTATCTGGCCCAGCGGGCTTCCAGCGTCTCGATCCCGTCGCTCCGGATTTCTAGACAGCGGTGTATGAGGTCCTTGAGAATTCCTCGTCGTCAGCGTCGGGACGGCAGAACTCCAGTTTGCTCGACGAAAACAAAGATTCGGTCTGATTCCTTAAGCGGTCGGCCGCCAGGGCCCAATACTCTTCATCTATCTCTATTCCGATGCTGTTGCGTTCACACTTCATGGCGGCCAGCATGGTTGTCCCAGTCCCACCTCAGCGGCTCGAGTCTTCCAGAAGAAAGACACCGCCTCTCGAACCCTTTTGTCAAGGCTGCCCAGCACTCCATTTTTCGAACGCTTTGCCATCCTTGCCGCTACCTGATTCGACTTGTTGACCTGAGCCGTTTCTCTGAAACGCTCACGCCCGAGTGGTCATACTGCCCGCGATCAGGAACCAAGTCAACGGCATAGTAGACGTTGCAGTGCCGACAGGTCTAGAGAGTTTCGTTGAGACAACTTGGGGCCCTTGTCTAGCGTAGGGAAAAGGATCATGAACGACCTCTGTCCGGTCTTTGCGAGTGAAAGAGCTTCCATAGTTGTAAGTCCTCGATGAAAGTGATATGTTATTAATAGGTCATAGTAGCTGCCGCTGTTTGCGGAACATGTTGACGGAAATCCCGGATTGGAAGCCCCGACACGCGAGACTTCCCGCCCAGGTCACACAGCGGCCGACCGAACAAGCCCCAGACTCCGGGAAAGAACAGAGTCTCTTCGAACAGGCTCTTAACGAGCAGCACCATTCCTGACGGCTCCCCGGGGGTGGCCTTCGCAAAGGCAAAGACTTTTACACCAAGTAAAATAAACTGACACCGAGGCATTCTATAAAGAAGTGGCCTCGATGGAGGTCGAGGAATCGAGTACGCTGGGAACCCGCTTCTTAACGGACCAATGACTGGCACGCTTCATGCTTAAGCTAAACTTATGAGGAGGTCTGCGCTTCAATCAGGACAACCCCTCGGGTTGTCAGTGGGCCCGAAGCGCGGGACATCCCAGGCGTCTCCCTGACGATGCACCGCATATCAACGAAGGCAATTACGTTTCCCTAACCGCCGCCACACTCTAAGACGACCGAGGGATAAGCGCTCGGTCACACCCCTTTGGCCTCTATCCGGGTGCAACGGATCGCTTGGCTCGACATCCTGTATCGGGACGCTGCCAACGACCCACGAACAAACGGGAGGGCACTTCAATGGACATATTCCAACAGATTGAGGATGCAGTCGTTCGCAGAAGCATCCCCGACGTCAAGAGGCTGACGCAGGATGCAATCGAGAGCAACCAATCCCCCACGGACATTCTTGAACGAGGCCTCATCAAGGGACTCCAAGTCATCGGTAACTTGTACGAGCGCCAGGAGATCTTTGTCCCGGAACTCATCCTTGTAGGCATGGCCATGAAAGAGGCTCTCACTTTGCTCCAGCCAATCTTGGAGAAGGGTGCGGTATCCGGCCTCGGAAGCGTTGTCATCGGCACCGTGGAAGGGGACGTCCACGACGTGGGAAAGAACATTGTGTCCATGATGCTGAGCGGCGCCGGCTTCAAGGTGATTGATCTAGGCATAGATGTGTCCGCAGACAGATTCGTCGCTGCCGTAAAAGGAGACAAACCGGACATTCTTGCGCTGTCATGCCTGTACACACCCACTAGATTGGCCATGAAAGACGTGATTGAATCTCTCAAGGAGGCCAATTTGCGGGACAGAGTTAAAGTACTTGTCGGGGGCGCTCCTATTGATGAGAAATTCGCCCGGATGATCGGTGCGGACGGCTACGCAATGGATGCACCATCAGGAGTCGAGAAAGCTCGGAGCTGGCTGGGCCGGTAATCCTGATGCGGCATGAAAAGACAGGAGGCTGTCATGAAGCAAGAAGCGATATTTCTGCAGCGACGCGCCCGCATCAACGAACTCAGAGCAAAAAATGAGAAAATGTCCTGTCGTGAGCGGGCCTTGAAATCAATCAAGCATAAGGAACCTGACCGGGTGCCCATAGACAACTGGATGGTCCCGGAAATCCAGAAAAAAACTATGGAACACTTCGGGTGCGAAACCTATGAGGAGCTGCTCCAATTTCTTGGGGTGGACTTCCGCAATAACTACGGACCAAGCTACGTGGGCCAGACCTTCAAGAAATACCCTGACGGCACCGTAGAAGACCTTTGGGGTGTGCGACGAAAAACGGTCACCTACGGAAAAGGAACCGATCACGAGGGAACATATTCAGAGGTAGCTCAGTCTCCGCTGCAGTCAATGCAGACGGTGGAAGAGATCGAACAGTACGACCGGTGGGCAAGTCCTGATTGGTGGGACTACACTGGAGTCAAAGAGGCCTGCGCTGCCTATCATCCCGACTATTGCGTGATAAACGTGGGAGACCGACTGGACAGAACTGCCCAACTGAAGCCGATGATGTACCTCAGAGGCATTCAGCAGGCCTTTGTGGATCTTATTCTCAATCCCAAGATCGTCTGCGCTATTCGGGATCATGTCGTCGGTTACTTCGTAGAGTACGACCACAGGGTTTTCAAATCTGCAGAGGGTGAAATAGACGTATTCATGATGGGAGACGACGTCGGCGGTCAAACCAGCCCACTCTTGAGCCTCGACATGTGGAGGACGTACTTCAAAGATGCGTTTAAGAAGTACATTGAGATAGCGCACCAGTACGGCATCCCCGTCATGTATCACACGTGCGGAGACGTGAAGCAGTTCATTCCCGACTTTATCGAGTGTGGTCTGGACATACTTCAATCTCTCCAACCTCGGGCCACCAACATGGACATAAAGCAACTCAAGAAGGAGTTCGGCAAAGACCTCTGCTTCCAGGGAGGAATGGACATTCAGCATGTGCTCCCCCTGGGGACGGTCGCGGAAGTGAAGGACATGGTCAAGTACGCCCTGGACTCGGCCATGGCAGGAGGCGGGTACATCATCTGCACGGCACACAACATACAGATTGACACCCCCATCGAAAACGTCGTCGCGCTGTTTGAGGCTTACCACGAGTACGGCGCATATTAGTTAGAAAGGATGACGCCGTGATCGTCATAGCAGAAAACATTAACAGCTCGATCAAGCGTGTGGAAGAGGCGATTGTCGCAAGAGACGAGCCATTCATACGCGATATGGCGAGACGCCTGATGGATGCCGGAGCCGACTACGTAGAGGTCAACTCAGGTCTCCGTGTATATCCGGAGGAGGAGGTGGAAGACTTGGAATGGCTCGCCAAAATCGTTCAAGCCGAGACGGCCCTTCCTCTCTGCATTGATTCCGCTCATGCCGCGGCTCATGAAGCCATCCTCAAGTTTCACCAGGGCCGGGCAATCCTCAATTCCATCAACGGCGATCAGGCGCCTTGGCCGCAAATTCTGCCCCTGGTGCAGAAACACGGATGCATGGTCATTGGACTGCTTTCAGACCGCAAAGGTATTCCTCGTGACCCCGCAGGACGGTTGAAAATCGCGGAAAGGATTTTAGAGGGCGTGGAGGCATACGGAATACCTCTAGACTCTGTATTCCTTGACCCTGCCGTGATGCCCATATCCGTGGACACCGGGAACGGCAAGGTAGTCCTGGAAACGCTGAGGGAGCTCAAGCGATGTTTCCCATCAGTAAAAGCAGTAGCGGCGCTGAGCAACATTTCCTTCGGTCTGCCTCGACGAGTTGTGCTCAATAGGGCCTTTGTAGTACTCGCACGCGAAGCCGGATTGGACGCTGCTATCGTCAATCCGTGTGACAAACATCTCATGGCGCTCGAACAAGCATCTCGGGCGCTTCTTAACGAAGATCCTTTCTGCCAAGACTACCTTCGTGCTTTTCGGGCCGGAAAGCTCCAATAGAACCGGCACGCGAAGGGCTGTTTCATTAAGAAGGGGGTGTGAGAATCAGTCGGTAGGAGGTCTTTAGAAGAGTCAACTCTGACATGGAAGTGCACCCTCGTGTGCATGAAAGGCTCTATCCGGCAGGTTGCGATCATATGCCGGAAAGTATGCCAGGCACTTTTCCCAGGGGTGCAAAGAACTACCCGCTCCCATGCTCCTTTCCGTGGAGCCTTTCACAAGGAGACGCTACCATGGCAATAGAGAGAGTTGCTATGACGCCGGAAGAGACGGCCCAGTGGGCCCAATGGGACGCAGGATATGCCTACTGGCGCAACAGGATCTTCATCGTTCTGTGGATTACCTATGGGGCTTTCTATCTTTGCCGGGTGAATTTTTCGGTCGCAGTTCCCGGCATAATGAAGGAGTTCGGGTGGAGCAAGGCTCAGCTGGGAGCCATTGGGACGGCTCTGTTTTGGGCCTACGCCGTGGGACAGTTCGTTCACGGCCAACTGTCCGAGCGATTTTCTTCCAGGATTTACATTTTTGCCGTGATCCTGCTTTCGGCCGCCATGAACCTCCTGATGGGACCTGCCGCAGCCATAGGCCTCTTAGCAATGGGGGTAATATGGGCACTGAACGGGTTCTTTCAGGCCGGTGGTTGGGCCAACTGCGTGAAAACGCTGTCCCAATGGTTCCCTCCCAAAGCTCGTGGCAAGAGAATGGGCATCTACGGAGCTTGTTATCAGTTCGGGAACGTCATGTCCTGGCTGCTGGCAGGTTACGTCGTGGCCAATTATGGATGGAGAGCTGCCTTCATTGTAGCGCCCTTACTCTTTGCCGCTATCGGTTTGTTGAACCTTGTGCTTGGAAAGAATCGCCCCGAAGATGCCAACCTCCCCCCCATCGAGGTGTACGAGCAGCATGGTGAATTCGCGGGCAAGAGTGTAGAAGAGATCAGGGCAACAATAAGGCCCAAGACTGAGAAAGAGGAACATGCGGGCTTCGCTTTCACCCTGAGGCAGACCGCTGCCAATCCCAGGGTGTGGGCAATTTCGTGGGCGTTCTTCTGTGTTGACATCATCAGGTACGGCTTCTTGCTCTGGGCGCCCACCTACCTCTTCGAGGTGCAGAAGGCCGGTATAGCGAAGGCCGCTTACACCGCGGTGGCAGTCCCGGCTTTTGGAATAGCCGGCGCGGTCTTTTGCGGATGGGCGAGCGACTATTGGTTCCAATCCCGACGAGCGCCGATAGCCGCGATCATGATGGGACTCTTGGGGTTCTTGGCGATCTTCTTCTACTACGGCATCCCAGCGGAAGCGTGGCTGCTGAGTTTCATCACCCTGGGCCTCATCGGATTTTGTGTCCTTGGGACCCAGGTCATTCTCGTCGGTGCAGTCCCCATGGACTTTGGAACACGGAAAGCTGCTGGAGCTGCCGCCGGTTTTATTGATTTCTTCGGGTACGTCGGAGCGGGCTTCGCAGGTGTCTTCAGCGGTTGGCTGTGTGATCACTATGGGTGGGTGGCGGCCTTCTGGTTCTGGATTGGCGCCGCCTTTGTGTCGGCAATCATCTGTGCGGCTCTCTGGACGTACAAACCACCTGCCGGGAAATACCTATAATTCGCGTTGTGAATCATAGAGGGATGTTGCCCGCTGCCGGGCCATCCCTCAAATTTACATCATCGGACTTAGTGTGCCCGAGTAGGGTGTTCCATGAAACTGACAATTCAACCCTTCGGCCGGGTTGTAGAAATCTCCAGCGGAACTGATGCCCAATCGGCTTTGGTTTCTCAGGGGATAAGTATCCGCGGAGACTGCGGCGGCAGAGGCCGTTGCGGAAAGTGTCGGATCATCGTTCATGACCATCCGGACCCGCCCACGACAGCCGAGAAGAAAATCCTCGACTCCCGCCAACTGAGAAAAGGTTTGCGTCTGGCTTGCCAGGTAACTTTGACGAATTCCGCCGAGGTCTTTGTGCCGGTTTCATCCATAGAAAGCCGCTTGAAGATTCTAGTGGAAGGGATTCCGTCTGATGTTGAGATCCTGCCTTCCTTGACACTGGTCACACTGCCGGCCCGCCCGGAAAGATCGGCAAGGAATCTGAGTTGGGAGGAACTTAAAGCCCTGCCGGCTGTAGGAGCCATCAAGACTCCTTCGCCGGGCCCGCACCTGCTAAGGCAACTGGCCGGTTTGTCATACAGCAGAGAGGCAGCAACGGATGTGGTTTTTCGCGGGCATGATTGTCTAGAAATAGGCCCAGCCGAAATCAGGATACTGGGCCTGGCCGTGGATTTGGGCACAACCACCATCGTGGGATATCTCCTCGACCTTTTTTCAGGGACCCTGCTCTCCCATGCCGCCCGAACTAATCCTCAGGCAAGACACGGCGACGACGTGGTATCGAGGATTGTTTACGCCACGTCAGAGCCGACCGGCGTCGAGGAGCTTCAACATGAAGCCGTAAGAGCTCTGCAGGAAATAATAGAGGAATGTTCAGAGAAGAGCGGCGTTTCTCCGGATCACATTTTCGAGATGTGCGTCGTAGGCAACACCACTATGCACCATCTTCTTCTCGGGCTCAGGCCGTTCAGTCTCACACGCTTTCCTTACAATCCCACGATCAGTGAGGCTCTGACGGTAAAGGCAAGGGATCTGGGGATCCGGATCCATCCGGAAGGCCGAGTGTATATGCTTCCCTTGATCGCAGGATTTCTGGGAAGCGACACTGTTGGAGTCGTCCTGTCCACTCGAATGCATCGCGGCCAAGCTCTCAAGCTGGCGATTGACTTCGGCACAAATGGAGAGATTGTCCTGGGGAATCGGAACAGGCTGGTTGCTGCTTCTTGCGCTGCCGGACCCGCGTTCGAAGGCAGTCAAATCCATCAGGGCATGACGGGATCCAGCGGGGCCATAGACCACGTTGTGATAAACGAAGACGGAGAGATGCTGATCCGGACGATTGATGACTACCCGCCGCTAGGTATCTGCGGCTCCGGATTGGTAGACGCCGTTGCTGAGATGAGGAAACAGGGAATCATCCGGGAAGATGGCCGAATGCTCACACGCAAAGAGGCGAGTCCATCGAGACTAGCTGAACGGATCTTCAAAATTCGCGGCCGGCCGGCATTTCTCCTTTGGCAAGGGGTGGACAACCGTGGCTTACCGAAGATCTACTTGACTCAGCGAGATATAAGAGAGCTGCAATTGGCGAAAGGAGCTTTGCAAGCAGGAATCCGAATCTTGATGAGAGAGTTGGATGTAGCCCCTGATGACCTTGACGAAGTGTTGCTGGCCGGGGCCTTCGGAAACTACGTAAGGCCTGAGAGTGCCGTCGGTATTGGATTAGTTCCTCCTTTACCTACGGAGAAAATCACAGCGGTAGGAAATGCGGCGGGCACCGGAGCCAGGCAGGCTTTGCTTTCGGTAAAGGAGCGAGAAGAGGCGGACGCTATTTCGGGGATGGTAGAATACGTAGATTTGGCCAAACATCCTGACTTTCAGGCCGAGTTCGTGCAAAGCATGGCCTTTCCGTGACCGTCAACCCTACTACGAATCTAGGATGTCTCGGACGGCCTGGAGAAACCTCTTCGCGATATAAGGTTTGCCGACAAAGCCCCTGGCGCCTAGTTCGTCCGCCAGCTTCCGGGTTCCGCCGGAGGCATAACCGCTGGACAAAAGCACTCTTGCTTTCGGATCAATCTTCAGAAGCGTCTCAAGACACTTATTGCCATCCATCTCGGGCATGATCAGGTCGAGAATTACCAAGGAAATCCTTCCCTGCTGCTCTCCATACATTCCCAAAGCCTCCTTCCCATTGGTTGCCGTGAGCACCCTATAACCAGCCCGCTGCAAAATCCTCTGTCCCAGTTCCCTGACAAACTTCTCATCGTCTACGAGCAGGACGGTCTCGGAGCCCCCCCTGGGCTCGGGTACGTCTTGGGAAGCCGGCTTTTCCGCACCCGTCATCCGGAGAGCGGGAAGATAAATGCGGAACGTCGTTCCTTGGCCGGGTTCTGAGTAGCATCTTATATGCCCACCATGCTGATGCACTATCCCGTACACAACTGCCAACCCAAGTCCTGTCCCCTTGCCGCTCACCTTCGTGGTGTAAAATGGCTCAAAAATGTGTTCCATGCACTCCTGATCCATGCCATACCCCGTGTCCGAAACCGAAAGCACTACGCTAGGCCCTGGTTTGGCTTCAAGGTGGATTGCGCAGTAGGTCTCATCAAGCCCAATGTTCCTCGTCTCAATGACGATCTTTCCGCCGTCGGGCATGGCGTCTTTGGCGTTGACCGCCAGGTTCATGATAACCTGCTCGATCTGAGTGGGGTCCGCATTTACAATGGCCAAGTCGTCGGAGAGACCCAATTCGATCGTTATCATTTTGGGGAGTGTACGAGCCAACAGCTTGCTCACTTGCTCGATCTCGTCGTTCAAATTCAGTGGAACCGGTCTCGTTTCCGTTTTTCGGCTGAAAGTGAGTAGTCGCTGGACAAGGTCTGCGCCTCGCCCGGCAGCGATACGAATCTTGTCTAGATCTTCGCGATCGTGTGCGTCGCAGCTGCCGTCGGAAAGGAGGAATTCCGCATATCCCAAAATGACCGTGAGCAGGTTGTTGAAGTCATGAGCGATGCCTCCCGCCAAAGTGCCTATAGCTTCCATCTTTTGGGCTTGCACGAGTTGTGCTCGCAGGGACTTCGATTCGGTAATGTCAACCAAGAAGCCTAGCCTGGCCGGACGTTCCTCGTAATCTATCAGAATCCCCCAAGCTGCGATTTCAACTGCCTGCCCGTTCTTCTTTATGCCGGACGCCTCGTAATATCTGCCCGTACCTACGGACGCGCTTCCCACCCCCTGCCTCACCAGCTCGCGATGCTGCGGCGCAAAGAGGGCCTCCACAGGCAATCCCAGTATGTCCTCCGCTCTTGCGTACCCGAAGATCTTCACAAACGCCGGATTTACGTAGACATAACGGCCCTCCAGAACAATACGAATGCCTATTGGAGAAGAATCAATTATCATCCGGAGTCGCTCTTCCGATTTCTTCAACTCAAGCTCCGCTCGCTTGGGTTCAGTGATGTCGGCAATCATGCCGAGCATCGCCCTATAATTTCCCTTTGCGTCTCGAATGGCTGAGACGGAAAGATCTCCCCACATGATGCTGCCGCTCTTTGTCACATAGCGTTTTTCGATCCTATATGAGTCAATTTGTTCGCTTGCCAGTGCTTCGAGTAATTGTCTGGAGTCTCCTCGGTCGTCAGGATGGGTCAGGTCCTGGGCTGACAGTTCTTGAAGCTCTTCCTCAGTATAGCCGAACATCTCCCTCAAAATAGGATTCGCTTCTTCAAAACGCCAGTCCTTTCCCACAATACCGATACCAAACCCTGCATTATTGAAGACGGCTCTGTATAGTTCCTGACTCTCCTTGGATGCCTGCTCTGCATTCTTGCGGTCTGTGATATCCATAAATGTCCCAGTCATGCGCAGGGGCAGTCCGTCTTCGTTTCGCTCCACTACTTTGCCCCGGCTAAGAACCCATTTCCATTCCCCCGACTTGGCTCTCAATCGGTACTCATCTTCATAGAAATCAGAGCGACCCCAGAGGTGAGCCTCCACCTTCTCAAGGGCCCTAGCCCTGTCATCAGGGTGAAGGAGGCTCTCCCAGAAGCTGAAGCTCTGGTCAATTTCATCCAGTGAATACCCCACAATCTCAGCGGCACGTCTATTGGCAACAGCCGCCCCGCTCTGAACGTACCAATCAAAGGAACCCAGGTCTGCCCCTTTCAACGCGAGCTCAAATCTCTCACGGGTCTCTTCAAGCTCCCGCCTTGCCTTCCTAGGTTCGGTGACGTCCAAGAAGCTCACCACCGCACCGATGACTTCTCCCTTATCTACAATGGGAGCGCTGGTGCAATCAGCCAGGAAACTGCTGCCGTCCTTTCTCCAGAAAATGTCATCCCTAATGTGATGGGCCTTCCCATCCTTGAGGGTAGCGTAGATCAGACAGTCTTCGTCCGGATATGAACTCCCGTCCGGCTTTGAGTGATGCCAAGTGGAGTGGCTGTGCCGACCCAAGAGTTCTCCAACCTCATAACCAAGCATCCTCGCTGCAGACGGATTCACAAACGTGTGATTGCCGTTGAGATCGAGGCCGAATATTCCTTCCCATGCCGAGTCAAGGATCAACTGCTGTTGACGCTTTAGGAGTTCAACTGCCTTCAATGCCTTGTCGTGTAGGGCTGACCGTTGTTGGAGCGCCTCACCCATGCGGTCAAAGGCCATACCCAGGTCGCCCATTTCCCCGTCCTTCGGGGTCAGCCCTGTACGTGCGGAAAGGTCGCCTTCGGCAAGCTTTGTCGAAGTGTCGGTAAGGATTCTCGTCGGCCGCATTATGAAAACGTGGCTCAAGCCCCATGCACCGACCATAGCCACAATGGTTGCAAGTCCAAAACTCACCATGTTGCGGCGCAGCATCTGTTCTGCTTCTCCAAAGACTTGCTTAGCCGGCAAACCCACGTACACGAATCCACCCGAGCCGGCGCCTCCAATTCGTTTGACTGCATACACGCGCTCTATCCCGTCCATGCCGATTTCTTGAGCCACCCCCTCTTCCTGGGCCGAGGCAGTTTCGAGCACTAGCGTGTTTGTCAGTTTTCGGCCAACCCAATTTTCATGGTCGGGATAGCGCACAAGGATGGTTCCCTGTTGATCAACTACCGTCAGAGTGCTTCGCTCAGGAAGGACGAGACCGGCGGCCAGCGTCTGGAGCCAGGATAGGTCCAGCGCTGCAAAGGTAACCGATTGGATCTTCCCTTCCTGGTCCAGTGCCGGATACCCGAAGTGGACCGTGGGCTTGCCGATTACCCGGCCGACACGAAAATCACTACCGCTGAATTCGCCCGTCGCAATCACGCGCTGGAAATAGGGAAGGTCTGCAGCGCTTACAGGAGCGCTGGGCGGTACCCCACTGCAATATGTATTACCGTTGCGATCGTGCGCCCCCACATTAAGATATACAGACTGGTTCTCCAACAGTTCCGCGCAAATTGACGAGCAGCGCAACGCATCCCGGTTCAACACTGTTGGGCAGTGTGCCAGCGCCATCAGGAGCTGTCGAGTCAAAGCGATTACCCGATCGTGCTCCAATGCAATTTGACGGACTATCCTCAGGGCATTCTCCCGCGCCTCAAAGCGGTCGTGTTCGTGGCGCTCGATCGCACTGTAGAGCACGAGGCCGAAAGCGGGCAGCGAAGCGAACAGTACCAGCAGGATCAGTCGGAAACGCAGGCTCCGAGTGAATTGTAACATGGCTCTACTCCAAGACCTTGGCAAGACGTCGGCGAAGGTGTTTCAGCAGGTTACCTTGCGCCGTAACACGCAGTCCGCCAAGAGGGGAGGGAAGCGCATGGCCTCTCAACCAAGAGCGTGGAAGCGGTGGGGCTCCCAGACTAATCCGATAGGACGACGCCCTCACGGATGATCAGCCAATTCTTCAAGGCGTCGAAGAGACCTTGGGCGACACTTCGTGTGGAAGCACAGCTGTCCATCCCTGCATCCAGGCATATCTCCATGACCTTGAATCCGCTGTTTCTCGCTCTTCCCTCCTAGGGCGCTTTGGACTGAAACAATACGTACCAAGCCAAGCTCGTGTCTGAGCAATAGCCATGCCAGGAAGTTCTCAGCGGCAAAAGGCGTAAGCGGTTGATATCACGATTTCTTTGTCCGGACATTTGGGCAGGTTGGGAAGGGATAAGTCAGGATTCTTTACATGTTGAAAAAATAGGAGCCGCTGCCGGGAGGGTTCTGACGCTATAATCTTGGCCGCACCTCAAGAGACTGAGAAACAGGGTAGAAGGGCTGGTTCAGATGGCAATGCCTGTCACCGCTCGCTGGGAGGACTGAGTCGTCCCCCTCTGCTTGGTCTCGCGTTAGCGCATCGAGGATCTGTGAAGCCTCGCCTCCGGGAGTCCCCCCAAGTCAATAAGCGGCAAAACCGATCAAGTCCGTGCTGATGACCATGTGGCTGTTGATGGACGGATTCCCCGCGACCGGCCGGCTGCCCACAACTTGCGAATGTTGTTCTTCCCTTGAATACTTGCGCCTACAGTCTTCCACACAGTCAGCGTATCCCGCCTCGTCCTTCACCGGATCGAAGGTGACCCTGCAATTGTTGATGCAGCTATCCAGCTCATAGTCGGATTCCGCGGCGCCGGCAGCAAGAAGCACGAGAGCAATTCCCAACAGCAAACACAGTTTTGTCTTGCCCATGTCAGCCCCCTTGGAGAGTTCGCCTCCTTTGGAGGCGATCCGGATTATACCGCGGCTCAGCCATTGAGGGAAACCGCCAGATCAACATTAAGGTTCTGTAGGTGGGGGCCGCGGTATTTTTGCAGGAGGTCTCCGGCTGATGTGATCCGGGTAGTGCCCTGCAAGCTCATACGACTGACTTATTTATCGTGATCCATAACCATGATTCGAGCCACTATCAAGGATCGGTAGTCACTGTGGAGTCCGGCACCGAGCGAATCGGTCCGGAGATCCAGTCCTGCCAAAACTCTTCCGGACATCATTACCGATCTCATAGGAACAATGACAAGCCCCCGGCTTTTCCGAAGGCTGTCTAGACTTGCGGAGAGCCAGGCTACGTATCCTGAGGCCCAGAGGCAGGCAACTCGAACCAGAAAGTGCTCCCCCGACCGATGGCGCTCTCAACGCCGATGCGCCCTCCGTGGGCTTCCACCGACAGCTTGCAGAAAGTCAGGCCCAGACCGGTCGAAAACTTCCGTCCTTGCTGTCGCGCTTCCACCTGGCCGAATTTCTCGAAGATCCTCTCGTGATACTCCGGGGGAATTCCGGGGCCGTTGTCGCTCACAGAGACTCGAACAAAGTCATCGCCCGATTCGATGACCACCTTGGCCTCTACGGATTGCGAAGCAAATTTGATGGCATTCCCCAGCAAGTTTTGAATCACCCTGGCAATAAGGTCCGGATCGGCCGTCGCTCTGACAGGGTAGGGCGGGGCTTTCAGGTCTACTTGCGTCCCTTTCCTGAAAGGAGCCAGCTTTGCCACCGCCTTCTCGGCAATCTCAGTCAGATCGCATTCGGTCAGGTTGAGCTTCATCTTCATGGACTCCATGCGGCTGACATCCAGGACGGCGCTGATCATCTCAACAAGCGTTTCCGCTGAACGGTACGCAATCTCAACAAGCTCCTTGCCCTCTTCGGTCCAGTTATCCGTCTCAAACTCTTTCAGGAGCTCCAGATAGCCAATGACGGATGTGAGCGGGGTCCGAAGGTCGTGCACCATCATGTGAACGAGGCTGTCTCGTAGCTGCTCGAGTTTTCTGAGCTGCACATAGTTTTCCTGTAATTGACGCTTTTGGCATTGCAGATCGAGATGCGTCTTGACGCGTGCCAATACAATCGGCGCGCTGACAGGTTTGGCAATGTAGTCAACCGCCCCAAGGTCGAATCCTATCCTTTCCTCTTCCACTCGGGTCTTTGCGGTCAAGAAGATTACCGGGATATCCGACGTCCTGTCGTCTGCCTTGAGCCGACGGCACACCTCATACCCGTCCATTCCCGGCATCATAATGTCGAGTAGAATAAGGTCCGGCGGCTTGTCGGAAAATGCTATTTCGAGCGCCTCTTCTCCAGTGCCGGCAAGTCTTGTTTGACAGACGCCTCTCAGCATGGAGCCAACTAACGCAACATTTTCGGGCCCGTCGTCTACGATTAGCACCGTCTGCTCTCTACGGGTATCTTTGGGATAGTCCATGGTGGCCCCTGGGGTGCAACGCTCGGGAAACGTCCGGTATGATCCGCAACCCCTGACGGGGGCGAAATCTCAATCCCGGAAAAGGATATTTTCGCACGCTGGTACAGGATAAGCGATTGTCACCTAAGTGATCAATCAAAATTCGGAGCCTGAGGTCCTCGATCGCTTGATGCCCAAGACCGGCGACCTTTCAGTCAGATCTCGTCGCGATGCCGGATGACTCGTGGCAAGCTTCTCGCTTTTTTCTGGAAACCTTCGAATAAATCGTTGTGAACACGACCCCCAGCGACAGGACTCCGAATTCCACCCCTCTGTAGAACCACTCACCAAGCTCTGGGTGATACAGCTTGCCCACGTTCAGTAGAGTATTAGCCAAGAAGATGAACCCCCAAACACCGGTAACCGTGTAGCAGCTACGGATGAAGCGGGGCGAATCCCACAGTTCCATCGGCACGTGGTCCCGCGCATACGGCTCGGTGAAGGGCTGTCCTGTGGTCATCGAAAGAAGCGTGGCAGTGAAAAGGGTTCCGCCTGCAAGGAGACCCAAGTGATGAACCACCCACATGTTTTGGAGCAATACCACCGTTATCAGAGCAAACGCGAAGAATGCAACGCCGGCCCAAAGGATCATGCCCCGGTGAAGCCTGGTCACTCCCATCACCGCGACCAAGACTGCCGCGACACATATGCCGACCTGGACCCGCCACATGGAATGACCCGCGATGATCCAGAAGGCTATCCAGGGCGAAAAGGCCAGCAACAACTTGAGAGCATCCATACCGTTCCTCCGTGATGCGGCCGGGCAGTCGAGGCCGGAATACGGCCGCGGTCAACCCGGGATATTGCCATATCGGTCGGTTGTGCACAACCCGGTCGGGCACCTGAGAAAGCCGGAACTAACCGCAGATGACGCAGATGACGCAGAGAAGACGGAGGGAGAATGTTGAGCGCCCCAAAAGTTTTCTGCGGTGGAAAGAATGGCCGATAAGCAACCGCGTACCCGCAGCACCAAATGATATGCGACGACCGGCCAACGAGATGAAGGTAGGGGATTTGATGGGCTTGGTGGCCTTCGGCCTGACGAAAATTCAAGCAGCCCTCGCGAGGGCAGTAAACCCGGCCGAGATTGCTGCTTTACAAAATGCCTACCAATAGTTACTTAGAATCTGGGATCTTGCAAATTTCCCTCGCGGACGGGCCTGGGAAGACTTCCTGGGGCGGAATCTTCCCCGCACCTTCAAGGGAATTGATCGGTTTAAGGATGGGGTTGCCACGAGCATCAAGAGCATGGATCTCCGCGGGAAGTCGTATCAGGATCCTGCGAAGATTCTCTCACAAGGTCGGAAGTATATTGATCAGGTTGCCGACTTTGACGGATGTACCATGGGAGACATAGTCATTAGGGCTGAACACATAACCGAAAGGGTCTTACGTCTCGCTGTGCCCCCTGGGGCTACGGAGGCTCAGAAGTCGGCTCTGAGGAGTCTTATTGAATACGGTAAACAGAACGGCGTGAAAGTGGAGGTTATAAGAGTGCCATGAAATCCGCAGGAGCATACAAGAGAGACAAGAAGATATATCTTAACCCCATATCGAAAACTACGATGGGTCTTTGGATCGGCACATCTCCGCGAATCATCTTTGATGAAAGTGAACCTCCGGCAACGAAAGGGAGACATATAAGAGAAATACTGAGACATTCCCAAGACGGGGTACCTCATCCTGCAGACTGGGACAGCTTCAACCGCGCCTTTCTAAAAGAGGTAGGCGTTGAATCGTGGGGCAAGTTCGCCAAGACCGCCCTCAGATGCACCATTGACCTTGAAGGAGATCAGTTGGCATTCCTTCCGTATAGAAATGCAGGTCCCAAGAACAATTGCGCCTACGTGCAAATTGACGATCGAAAAATGACCATTTCCTCGGATGCATCCGATGAAGAGTTGGGCCTCCTGCTGGAAAAGACGTTTGAGGCCTGTGAATAAACACAGGATGTTGTGATGATGCTGCCTCATCCTGGACAACACGGCTGATCAAATCAGCGGTCAGTATGGCTTTGTATGAGGTATGCCGAGGGGACGTGCAAACGACTTCTTTGAGGGGCTCCTGTTGCACGTCTTCCCCCTCTTCGACCCCACGCGAATCGCCGAAATATCTTACCTCAGTTGGCATTGGAAGGCCGCTCTGTTATCGTAGAGATTAGATTGGGGGGGCGCATGAGGGACGCTGCCTTGAAAGGCAGGTTGGCCCCCTCAGGGCAAAGCACATGGGGAGGACCAGCGATAGCGGCGTTCGCAAGAAACACGGTTGATAAGACAATGGGGGATCGGGCAGAAACATAGTTCCACACACGCTGATTCCAGCAGCGCTTGGGCACCCTGAGCGCACGCCTATCGCTCTGAAGGCAAGGGCATGGCACCGGCCACCGCGTCCGAGGGCAGCCGGATCTTGATACAGCTCTTGTCGGAAAGTAGCTGGGTCCTGTCCCCAGCGATCATCCCAGAGATAGGATGCAAACCGAAGTCGCCGTTACCGTGGAATTGAGGAAGTATTTTGGAGACCGCGGAAAACAGCAGATAGCCGTGGTCAACCGGGATCCGGTCTCCACTGACAGGGAACCGAACATCTACAACTGCCATTGTCACACCCCCTCCAACTGAAAATCCGTCGAGGCTTGCCACCCACAGATTTCCTTCTGTTGGCACCGGAATCGGCCCTCCGAAGGAAATTATTCTAAGTCACTTGGTACCGCTGCCGGGCACCCCCCATAATAAGGCAGTTGAGTGTCGAATATGGTCAAAGAGGACGGTTTTTTTTCGGGGGATCGAGATTTTTTTCGTGAGTCGGGTGCGTCCGGAAGAAAAGGGTTGACAGGCACGGCGGGTGATTCTACTTTTTGACGAAAGAGTAAAACGTAGGAACGGAAATGGACCCACAGGAGAAAGAAAGACTCCGGCCAAGAGCCGAAGAGTTCCAGGCCTCAGTACTGGCCGGCATAAAAGCGGTGATTTATTTTGCGGCCTCGGGATTGCTTCTTCGCTCCGTTCCTGGCAATGACAGGTCTCAGGCATGGCGTTGTGAGCCAAGCGAATCAATCTCACGGGACGAGAATACGCAACCGTGTTTTCGTCATAGTGTACTTGGGCCACCTCCTGCGCTGATGATCAAAGGCTGGGTTGTGGCAATGGGAACCGTTCCTTCGGCAAGGAAGATCAAGGAATTGTCGGCAAGTGCCGACCCCTCGAAAATGTGGGACTAATGTTCACGCTTTTCAGCGAAGAAAGACTATTGGTATTGCCGTGAAGTTGCTTCGTCCGAGGAATATCGCATCGGAATGGTCAGTCGCTCTCTCCATAGTAGCTGTCTTGCTTTTCAACGGCGCCTCTGCTTTCAGTGAGACGCGCCATCCGGCTTCTACACTGGCTGAGCTGATTCAGATGTTTGACTCATCGAGCTGCAAGGAATGCCACGAGAAGATCTATGAGCAGTGGGAAAAGTCTCATCATGCCAGATCCTTGATGGGTATAGATGACCAGATGCTGCTACCGCCGCTCCTCACGAGGATTGCCAGGCCGGGAATGCCTCTGGAGCAGCTCGTCAAAAATGACTTCCCGTGTTTCAAATGTCATTTCCCCCAGGCCAAACATGGGACCGATGCAGTGGCACGGGAGATCGCCGTCGCGTCGCTCAAAAACGACAAGAGCACAGTAAGGAAGCTCAACATAGGCTGCCTGGTATGCCATAACGACAAGGCCGTTGTCCATGGACGCGCAGAAAGAGGTGTAGTGTACGGCAGCAAAGACATTCCGGAGCATAAGGGCCTCCCTGTCAAGAAAAGTGGTCTCCTCAAAAACTCGTTGATGTGTGGACAATGCCACGGATTGGGGCCTGTATTGGATTCTGCCGACATGCCTGTACAGTGCGCCACTCTGTACGGAAGCTATCTCCATGCTTATATTCCATCCGGCGGCACACAAACCTGTCAGGATTGCCACATGAAGAATTCCGATCACTACATGCCTCCGGATTTCAACCAGAGAGACGAGCTGTCAGCCCGTCTTCGCGATGCATTGCCCCTGGAGGTACAGACTCTCGCTTACACTTATCATCCCAAAGAGGACGCGGTTTATCCCATGGTGGTGGTCAGAACCAAGATTACGAGCAAGGCGGGCCATCGTATCCCGGATGGGTGACCATCCAAGACTCAGGTGGTCCTGGATGTGACCGCCACTGGACCGGACGGCAAGAAAATATTTCAGACTTCCAGGATTTACGCGAGTCAGGCTACCGATTCCCGTTCAACTCACATGGTCTTGGGACCGGAAAACAAATTGGGCTTCATTCGGGAGACGAGTATCCAACCTTTTGCGCCCAAGGAGGAGACCATCGAGATTCCTTTGCCGTCCGGCGTGAGGGAGGCCACGGTCGAGCTGAACCTCAGCTACCAGCCGCGACCCGGCAACGTCTATCCGATTCACAAAGTGGTGAAAACGGTTAGTCTCGATCAGACAAGATAGGTTGAAAATAGGCAAGCTGATAAGGAGGCCGCACGATGTTGCTACAGTCATACACGAAGGAGATGTTTCTCCCCAAGTGCAACCCGAACTTTCAATCGGTGCACTGCGTCGCTCACCTCGAACAGGACATTGCGGAGGTGCTGCCGTACCTCAATACGGGCCTCGGCGGCGATTACCTCAAATCTCCTCCCGCGTTGACCCTTCGGGTTCACGGCAGGCTGATCACGTTGCACGCTCGAGAGATCTTCGTGAATGCGTTGAAAGACGAGATTGAGGCAGAGAAAATTCTCGAATGGCTCAAAAAGGAAATCAACGACACGTGGGATAGGCGTGCAGAGATCGAGCCGACGTACGAGTCGGCGCCGACGCCCCAGATGATGGAAATTCTCAAGCTATTGCCGAAGACGAACTGTCGAAAGTGCGGAGAGCCAACCTGTATTGTCTTCGCACTCAGGGCGGCCGAAGGGACTAAGGAAGCCGAAGACTGTCCCGAACTCATTGACGAGAAAAGGGGCAGGCTTGAAGAATACCTGAGCAGGTTCCACTTTGAGCTGCAATAGTCGTCGGTGTTGGTGGAGATGGAAGCAGTAATAGACGGTGTAATCCTGGAGGCCTGTCACTGACGGCCTGCGGTGACGACCTGACGGACAAGATCATGCACGTGGCATAGACGGTCACGGTCCAGGCCGGGATACCGTGATCGGCACATGACTCGATGGGCAATCATGGGCACGTTCTAGTGTTCACTTATCTGAAGGAGATTCGGAATCATGGCACCGGCAGAAGAGAAAAGGCTCTCTCTCATAGACAGGTACTTGACCTTGATCATTTTCATCGCAATGGCGTTGGGCGTAGCCATCGGGTACATGGCCCCGTCAGTGACCAAATTCATTGCAGGCCTTCAAGTGGGCACGACCTCCATCCCCATTGCCCTAGGGCTGATCCTCATGATGTACCCACCTTTGGCCAAGGTGAAATACGAGGAAATGGGCAAGGTCTTCAGCAACAAGAAGCTTCTCGTACTGTCGCTGCTACAGAACTGGGTCATCGGCCCCCTTGTGATGTTTGTGTTGGCCATAATCTTTCTGCACAATTACCCTGAATACATGATCGGCGTCATCCTCGTCGGCCTGGCTCGGTGCATCGCAATGGTAATCGTCTGGAACGAGCTTGCCGAAGGCGACCGGGAGCTGGCCGTCGGGCTGGTTGCTTTCAACGCGGTGTTTCAGGTGCTTTTTTACGCGGTGTACATCTACCTTTTCATCACGTTGGGGCTCAACTGGCTTGGTTTGGTGAAAGGTCTCAATGTCGAGATTTCCATGATGGATGCCGCCATAACGGTCTTCATATACCTCGGGATACCCTTCCTCGGCGGAATCATCACACGCTTCAGCCTGTTGGCTTCTAAGGGCAAGGAATGGTACGAGACCGTCTTCATCCCGAAGATCAGCCCCATCACATTGATAGCCTTGCTCTTTACCATCGTAGTCATGTTTTCCCTGAAGGGAGAGGTCATCATTGAATTGCCCGTGCACGTGCTGTTGGTGGCCGTGCCTATGGCAATCTATTTCTTCCTCATGTGGTTCGCCACATTCTTTCTGGCTCAAAAGATGGGGGCTACTTACGGCCAGACCACTGCGGTATCATTCACGGCTGCCAGCAACGATTTCGAACTGGCGATAGCGGTGGCCGTTGCCATCTTCGGGATCACTTCCAATCAGGCATTCGCAACTGTTATCGGCCCTCTGATCGAGGTCCCGGTGCTGATCAGCCTGGTGAACGTGGCCTTCAGGTTCAGGGAAAAGTACTTTCGAGGAGGCGCCGTGGCCTGTCGGTGATTAATACGATTGCGGATTCAAAACAGTAAGATTGGGGGGACCCTCTTTGTAAAGAGTTTCCCCCCGATTTCATGTGCTTGACCGCGCAACGGCATAACCGATGCGCCTGCGTCGCTCCAGAATTCTTAAACCTCGTGCTTTTCGAGTTTGTACCTCAGAGTCCCACGCGGGATGCCCAGAAGTTTGGCGGCCTGAGAAATATTGCCCTCGGCCATCTCCACGGCCTTCTTGATGAGTCGGATCGAGAAACTGTCCACAGCATCCTCAAGATTGATGCCCTCAGGGGGGATGTGGACGTCAAAGGGAAAAGGATGGGTTGCAGCTTCCTCGCTGTGATTGGTCAATTCTCTGGGTAGGTGCTCCGTGTTGACCGTGTCGGCATCATGCAGGATACAGATGCGCTCGATCACGTGGCGCAACTCCCGAACGTTCCCGGGCCACTGATACCGGAGTAAGAGGTCTTGTGCCTCCAAGCTGATTCCACGGAACGCCCTCGAAAACTTGCGAGAATATTCCTCGATAAAATATTTGGCCAGCGCAAGCACGTCCTCAGGCCGTTCGCGCAACGGCGGCAATTCGATGGGGACTATATGTAGCCGATAGAAGAGATCTTCACGGAAACGCTTGGCCCTGACGGCTTCTCTGAGATCCTGATTGGTTGCTCCTATGATCCTCAGGTTGATTTCGTGCTGTTGAGTTCCCCCCAACCTGCGGATCTTCTTGTCTTCCAAAACCCGCAACAGCTTGGCCTGCAGCCCGAGAGCAATCTCCGCCACCTCATCCAAGAAGATCGTCCCGCCGTTGGCTGCCTCGAAAAGGCCTATTTTCCTCCCTTTAGCCCCCGTGAACGCGCCGCTTTCGTAGCCAAACAGCTCGCTTTCCAGAAGATTCTCGGGAAGGGCGGCACAGTTGATCTCAAGATATGGCCGATTGGCTCGGGGACTGAGATTGTGGATGGTTCGCGCGACAAGATCCTTGCCGGTTCCAGTCTCTCCGGTTATAAGAACCGTTGCTTCGCCATGCCTTGCGACTTCTCGGACCTGTTGCAGCACATCGAGGAAAGAACGGCTCTCGGCAATGAGCGACTGATCTCCCAGGAGACCTTCGTGTTGCTTCTTCAGGGAGCGCACTTCTCTTTTGAGGCTCTGGGCTTCGAGGGCCAACTTTACGATGAGCTTGATGACGTCTGCTTTGAACGGCTTCTTGAGATAGTCGTAGGCCCCCATTTTCAGGGCTTCTACGGCCGATTCCACGGAAGCGTACCCGGTCATGATGATGACGAGGAGGTCCGGGTCCATTTCTTTAATTTTCTTGAGAACTTCCAGACCCGAAATATCGGGGAGCTTCAGATCGAGAAACACAAGATCTATGGATTCTTCCTCCAAAGCCCTCAGGGCGGAACGCCCTTCCTGGGCGATCACCGTGTGGTACTGTTCTTCCTTGAGGATCCGTTCCAAGTTCTCACAGATAAATGATTCGTCGTCTACGATAAGGATCTTTTCCATAAAAATCACCTACTTGATAGCCGACGGTGGCAGGCCGCCTGCATCATGTTTCGGCCAATTAAGAGTCGTTGGCCGCCGATCCGGTAGCGAATGCCTTGCCTTGCGAAGTTTCGTCCCACGGGGGGAGGTCAACCCAGAACGTTGTGCCTTTACCCAGCTGACTGGATACGGAGATCCTGCCATTGTGCTCCTGGACGATACTGTGTACGATAGCCAATCCCAGCCCGCATCCTGATGGGCTGCGAGTGAAGAACGGGTCGAAAACATAAGGGATGTCAGCTGCTGCTATCCCTGTCCCCGTATCGGTTACCGCTATTCGCACGGCAGGGCCTTCCAGGAGGGATTCATCCGGTGGTATCCACTTCACATCCACTTGGAGATTACCCCCCAGCGGCATCGCCTGAATTGCGTTGAGGAGTAGGTTCAACAAGGCTTGCTGCAGCTTCTCGGGATCCAGATGGACCGGTGGAACGTTTTGCTCGACTCTTGTTGCCAGAGAGACCCGGTTGTTTTTGCAGAGCTTCCTCACAAGGAACATGGTGTTCTCGAGAATGTCCTCAACAGGACAGACTTTTAGGTTAACCGTTCGCGAGGGAACGGCAAAATCCAGAAGCCGGTTGATCAAGTTTTCGAGGCGATCTATCTCCTCGAGGGAGCGGCGGATCAGGTCCTGCTCGCGAGTTCTGTCCCATAAATGATCGTGGAGGTCGTCCATGAGCAGGGACATGCCGGTCAGCGGATTCCGCATCTCATGCGCAATGCCGGCTGCCAGGAAACCCAGGCCGGCCAGCCGATCCGAGCGTCTGATGTGCTCTTCCATGCGTTTGCGCTGTGTCACATCACGAATGAACAGCAAGAAGATGTCCTTATGGGGCTTCTGCCGGTCAATCCACGAAGAATGGACCTCCAGGACCATCTCAGTCCCGTCTCGAAAAAGGCTGTAGTGCTCCAACGTCCCTGGTGCGTTTCCCGGAGCACTCAGATAGCGGTCTATCACTTCAATCCATTCAGCCGATTCCGAAAAAACTTCCCGATAGTGTTTTCCCAATGCGGCTTCGGGGCTTATGTTGAAGATCGCCTCGCTGTAGGGATTGAACCATGTGACTTCACCGGATTGTTCCAGTGCGATTATGCCGCTGTTCATGTAGGTTACAATGGACTTTATGAAATTGCGTTCCGAAATGAGCTTACCGTAAAGTTCAGAGCGTTCGATGGCGCGGGCGGCATCGTTGGCGACAATCTCCAATGATTCGACGTCGCTCTCACGAATCTCCCGGAGCGTGCTCTTCGTATCGGCACCGAGGACCCCGATCACCCGATCGTGGCTCCTGATCGGTGAAAATACGAAGCAATCCGTTTCTCCTGCCTCGGCTATTTGCAGGTCAATAGCCGTGGCCCTCGGATCGGTACGGACATCCCTCACCAGGATGGTTTCCCCGAAACGGAACACTTTGGTGGGGATACAATCGTGGCGCTCGACGTCGTATGCAGTCCCCGAAGCCAGTTCCTCATGCTCGGGTGCGAATCCGAACGTTTGGAAGCAAGTGAGGAGCCGGGTGGTGTCATCATAGAGATAGAGGATGGCACGGTCGTATCCTAATCCTTCCACGCATGTTCTCAGCACGGTCTGAAGACCGAGTTGCCTGTCGTATACAGTGCTGAGGTATTGGCTGAGGTAGTGCACGTTCTTCAACACTTTCAGCTGCTTTTCTAACTGACGACTGTAACGTTCCACCGATGTCTTGGAATCCGAGAGCTCGGCCAATGATTGTTCCAGGCTTTGCTGGTGCCGTCGAATTTCTGTCGCCATAGCCTCGAAATCTTCTGCCAAGATTTCCAGCTCGTCCCCGGTTTGTACTGCCACGTAGTAAGGAATATTCCCCCTGGCAATTTGCTGCGCCTTCCTGCCGAGGTACTTGATGGGCAGCGTAAACCTGCGCGCCAGAACGATCCCGATGAAGATAGCGCCCACGGCTGTCGTTCCGAGGATTATCAACGAGTTGTGCTTGGTTTGAGCTACCAATTGATCTATCTTGGCGCTTGCCAACATGGCGGGCTCAGCGAATTTCGTTGACTGGACCCCGATTGTTATGCCGCCGAAAACCCCATGCCTGTCGTATGGGACGCTGGTGTAAATAATGGGTGCATAGGCCATGACCCTCGGGATTCTCCCCACGCTGAACGTGGTTGTAACCCCGGACCGGGCCGCCCTGACTTCATGAGAAATAACGGGATAGTTCGGATTTATGAAACTGACGTGATCCAGATTGAAAGGAACGTACCCGGCATGAAGTCGTTCCCGGTTGTAAGACGAGTCTGTGGGATCGCATTCGCTGCCGTCGGGGTAGATGCCCCGGATGTCATAGAACTTGGGATGGGAAATGATCCATCCGTCGTCGTCAAACATGAAGGCATAGTTGCCGCTGGAATAACTGGGAAAGACGACAAATCGCTCGTCCGTGGGGAGCACATGGAGGGTAAGTTCCATGAGATGGCAATGGTCGAGGGAGAGCATTGCGATGCCCTCCAGTTCACCGTTTGCCGCGAAGCAAGGGGTAGCGAACCGGACCACTCCTTCAAACTTCTTCCCTTCCACTGCTTCCTCGACACTCGAAGCTCCTGCAAGCTGCTCGTCTCGGGTCACGAACCATCCAGTCACGTGAGAGACGTATATCTGCCCTGCCTTCAGCTCTAGTGCTTGCTTGAAGTATTGCTCGGATTTGTACGTTGTGTTTTCGGGTTTGCTCACATCGCGCAACTCGTGCTGGCCGACAATCCTGTCCGCTTCGATCCGGATCTTTTCGTTGCCGTCCGGATCAATGAAACAGAGCTCTCGATAGACGGGTAATTCCAAATGAACTGCTACAGGCTCTTCATTGGTTCCTGTTCTCGTCCATATTGTCTTACGATGGTGAGTTGAGAACTGCCGATACACATCAGCGTCTCGTTGCAGCATTGTGAGTGTGAGGAGATCCGCCTCGCAGGAATGAAGCAGTTGGCTCACTCGATTGGCCAACTCCACGGCTCGAAGTTCCAGGGACTCCTTAGCTCGTTTTTCCAGTTGCTGAGTGGTGCTGTCAATCGCCCCTTGTCCAATTGTCCTTAGGTTCTCCAGAGTGATCGTGCCCAGTGCGCCAAGGGGAATGATGGATAGCACCAGGAAGGCAAGGACGAACTTCTTGACGATGGAAAAACGGAGTAACATAGGTCAGTCCTCCGGCCAGTGCTTGTGGCCTGAGTTCTCTATGTCGCAAATACCATTGCACATTCTCGCCCGATGAGATTGCTTCGCGCGCGACGACAGGTCGCGGGCATGTGGTTGCGATGAGCGGAGCGACGGAGCAATCCCGAGGGCGCAAAATACGTCACCATATTTGCGCCGCCCAGCACTTCGTGGTGTGGACTCGCTTCCTTCCATAACCCCTCGATCCGGCCAGGCCATTGGGCGTGAGAGTTGAGGTCCCCGGATGTAATACCGATCTCCCGCGACTCCACTCTCTGCCTGGTTGAACACCCATCCGACTCCGCGACCTCACGTCCCCAATCTTGTCCCTGCACGTCTTCTGCGCCGTACGATTCGGCTACACAACCTCTTTGCAAAAGTGAGTCCAACAACAAAAGGTGCGAAGAGATGCGGGTGGCAATAAGCACTGGCTCGCAAAGGGGCCATTCACGGGTGCGGAATTCCAGGGAAATTAATCTATTACAAACTCATGCAGCGCGAATCTAAGCAAGTCCTTAGCACCCGTGCAACAGATAGTCAACGCCGTGGACTCCGGTCCACCGAACCAAGAAGAACGGATTGGCGAAAATCCGCCGGGGGTAGGCTAATTTCCGCCACCGCAGAATCAACTTGATCAGCACTCGATTCAATCGCGTGTGTACAGCCCGCGGGTGCCACAATCGGCCGATTCCAGCCGCACCGGCCGTGTGCCGCCTGTGCCGGTTGGCACTGCGGGAGTATCGGCAGTTGAACGGCACGATGACGAAACCGAGGCCGTATACCGTTGTGCCGACTCGGAAGAACAGTCCGGAATGATGAAAATTTCCTCGGGAGGACTCAAGAATACGCTCATGAATCCCTGAGGACATGACATGGCATTTTTATTGCTTGTGGCAAGAGGCAACAAGGAGTTTGTGATTCCGTATGTTGAGACCCGCTCAGGACACGCACCAAGGCAGGTTAACGGCAGTGAAGCTCGTTCACACCCGCGGGACGCAGCTTCAAACCTCGAATCTGCTCGGAAATCGTCCGCCGAGACGATGTCGGCGACCAAAGGATCCCGGAGAAGGGCTGAAGGAGAATTTATGGTGAATCGGGCATTCGTGCTGACGGTAAGTGCTGTCGGTATGTGTGGCGGCTTGGCCACACTGTAGTTTCAGAGTCTACTCACCGGGGTATTGAAAAAGATCTGTCCGCCGGGCCGGGAACTCCGAGCCGGCGTCCCGCGGTTGAGCGTCAGGAGGCCCGACAAATGATAGACGGCCTCCTTCCAGCCCTCTCCGGGTCGAGTGAAGGGGCCATGTTTCTGTTCAGCCCGGGGCTGTCCAAAAGGACTTCCCCTGATGGGGTGATTATGCTAGGAAATTACTATAGGAGAGCGGTGTGGTGAGCAGGCTCACCAAGGCGTCGGAGAACGAGATCGCCGATGCGGTGGCGCTGTTTCTCGGGTTGGCCATTGGCGGGACCAGGGAGGGGCACACGTTTCTCAGGAACCGGACCCTCACAATCTTCGGACTGGGCTTTCCGGCCGTACGCCTCGACGGAGCGACCCGTGCAACGTTCGGAGGGCCGCTGTGCTTCGCTTGGGGAGGCAAGATCAACCCGCCAATCGCTGAGGCAGGGATATCGGCTTACCTTATTGCTGCAAGCGTGGCACTGACGGAAGGCAATCACTACGACAAGAAGAACTCTCTTCTCATGGACGCCATGGGAGCCAAGACCGGCGGCGGGGTGGGGCCGGTGACGGCTGCTGCCATTATGCTCTCGATCCTCAAGTGAATGGAGGTCATATGACGGGTTCATGCTCCCGGGGCCGGCCGGGAGATAGACGCTAACCACAACACTCAAGAGGAGGTTTTCATGAGAAAGGGAATTCTTGGACTAGCTCTAGTGACGATGTCCGTGCTTCTGGTTTGCTCCGTCGGATTTGCACAATCAAAGGCAGGGTGGCCTAAGTCCGTAACGGTCGGCGCTGCTCCGGTAGGTGGAACATACTTCATATGGGCGGGTGGGTTCACCAAGCTGCTCAACGACAAGATGGGGATCCCGGGCAATGTGGAATCAACCGGCGGGCCCGTGCACAACGTGCAACTGATCGAGGGCAAGAAGCTGGATTTCGGTATGGTCACCAACGGACCGGCCGCGGAAGGCTGGACCGGTGAAGGATGGGCCAAGGGCAAAAAGCATCAGAGCCAGCGCGCCATCTTCCCCATGTACACTACCTATTTTCAGATGTATTCCCTGGCCAGTTCCGGCATCAAGAGCATCATGGATCTCGGCGGAAAGAGCGTAGGTGTCGGACCTATAGGAGGAACACCGGCGACCTATTGGCCCAAGATATTCGAAACCGCGGGGGTCAAGACGAAGCGTATCGTCAACGCGAGTTCCGCGGACCTTAACGGACAGCTAAAAGACGGAATGCTGGATGCCAACGGCCAGTCGGTAGGACTGCCCTGGGCCACGATTACCGAGGTGGAAACCCTCCAGGCGGCAAATGTCTACGGTGTGCCGGACGACGTTTGCGACAAATTTATTGCCAAGTACCCCTATTTCGCCAAGGGGAAGATGCCCAAGGGCACATACAAGAGCAACAAGGATAAGGATCTGGAAACTCTGACCCTTTGGAACTTCATGGTGGTGCATAAGGACACACCGGATGATTTCGTCTATGAGGTTGTCAAGAAAACCTTCGAGAACGTTGACTTGCTGATCGCCGCCCACAACTCGGCTGTTGAATCGAAACCGGAGAATGTCATTTACAGCCCGGTTCCATTGCATCCCGGTGCGGTGAAATACTATCAGGAAAAGGGGATTAAGCTGCCGCCCGAGCTGATCCCGAAATAGGTACCGCGCATCAAGGGTTGTTAAACTATTGACCACGTAATTCCACCGCAGGGCGGAGGGACAATTCCGGGATACCCTTTGCCGACGGCGAGTTGCTCTGCGCTCTCTGCGGTGGAAGAGACGAAAGTATCATCAAGGCCGCGCTCCGCCGTGCCTATTGATCGAAGCTTCGAAGACGTCCGCAGGCGCCTCCGAATGACGTCTTGCCAGACCATTGAAACACAGAGAGGTGATTGTCCATGGCCGACCAATATGCTCCGGTAGACATCAAGGACGTCGAGAAGAAGCTCGAGGAGATGCACATCCAGGATTTGGAGGTCTCAGGCGGACGTCCCTTGAAGCAGCCATTTGCCATGATTTTGGCTGCGCTGGGTGTGTTCACCAGCCTTTTTCACATCTGGGTCTTGACGATTGATCCCATAGACCCGTGGTACTTCCGGACGATGCACGTGGTCCTGGGCGGGGTTATGCTCTTTGCCATTGTTCCCGCGGCCAAGGGACTCGGCAAGGACCAGCCCCATCTGCTGGATTATCTGTTCATGCTGATGCTCGTGGCGCCGGCCATTTACATTTTCAGCGTTTTCGATGAATGGATTTACCGGGTGGGCGTTCTTCCCACCGAGTGGGATTTCTTCTTTTCCGTTCTATTCGTTATCGCGGTCTGGGAAATGACCCGTAGGACGGCGGGATTGCCGCTGGCCATTTTGGCGATAGTGTTTATCCTATATGGCCACTTCGGCAATTACCTGCCCGGCCTGTTCTATCATAGGGGCTACTCCTGGGAACGCATGATGACCTACCTGTTCAGTCTGGACGGCATCCTGAGCCTTCCTATTCAGGCGTCAGCCCATTACATTTTTCTGTTTGTCCTTTTCGGGGCTTTTGTGGAGTCTTCCGGTGCGGGCAAGTTCTTTGTGGATTTTGCCCGCTGCATCGCCGGTCGCGCGCGTGGAGGTCCCGCCAAGGTGTCCATCGTGTCCAGTGCCTTGATAGGAACGGCGTCGGGCTCATCGGTGGCCAACGTGGTTGTGGATGGTGTCTTCAACATTCCCCTGATGAAGGCCTCCGGTTTTCGAGGGACCATAGCGGGAGCCATCGAGGCCATGAACTCCAGCGGAGGACAGATTGTCCCGCCGGTCATGGGGGCCGGTGCTTTTCTGATGGCCGAAATCCTCCACATGCCTTACTCGGAAGTGTGTTTGGCCGCGGTCATTCCTGCCCTGCTGTATTATACCTCAGCGTACTGGATGATAGATTTCTACTCCGCGCGATCAGGGTTGAGAGGAATGAGCCGTGAGGAAATGCCGGTCTTTCGGAAGATCATGATGGAGAAGGGCTACCTGCTGGTCCCGCTGGTCGCCCTGTTGGTATGCCTAATGGTTTTGGGTTATTCGCCTTACCGCGCTGCCCTGGTGGGTATAGTCACATTGATTCTCGCCAGTTGGATACGCAAAGAAACCCGCATGGGATTTACGGCCATCATCAAGACACTTTCCGATGGTGCCCGCGGGGCCATAGAAATCATCGCCACCTGCGCTGCCGCAGGGATCATAGTGGGCGTTCTGACTCAAACGGGGCTGGGGCAAAAATTTGCGATGATCATCTTCAGCTATTCCCAAGGCAATCTCTTGTTGGCGCTGATATTCACTGCACTGGTGGCCGCAATTCTGGGTATGGGGATGCCGACCACCGCGGCTTACGCTATTGCGGCGTCGGTTCTGGCCCCGGCCCTGACCAAGGATTTTGGCATCGTTCCCATCGCTGCCCACTTGTTCGTATTCTATTTCGCCTGCCTTTCCGCTCTTACACCGCCGGTGGCTTTGGCTGCCTTTGCCGCTGCGGCCATAGCCAACGCAAAGCCCTGGGACGTGGGCTGGCAGTCTATGCGCTTTGCGATCGCGGGCTTCATCGTGCCTTTCATGTTCATCTATGGCCCTGCCATGGTGCTGGAGGGCAGTGCATGGGATATCACCATGGTGATCATCAGCGGGCTGCTGGGGACGGCGGGCCTCGCCGGCGCCGTTCAGGGATGGCTACTCACAAGGCTGCCCGTAGTCCAGCGGGTCGTCCTCTTTGTGGCTGCCCTGTGCCTCATTATTCCGGGGCTGATAACGGACCTCATCGGCTTCGGTCTCATGGTGGTGATATTGGGCTTCCAGTTGGTTGCTCTCAAGAAGGGCGCCACTTTGACGGCGCAATGATGTGTGGCCTCGTGTGAAGCCATTGGAAATACCCGCGAAGCGCTTGCTGACAGGGAAGTGCTGATCCGGTGCATGTGGGCAAAGGCCCCGAAAAGCTTGCAGTGGCCTGCGTGTGATTCGAAGAGAGCAGCAGGCAGCGGATCATGGGAGGGTGGAGACATCCCTCCTACTTTTTCATTTAGTGCCATCAGCACGGCACCTATGAACAGGGAGAGGGTCATATGAGAGACTTGGACATTCTCAAAGGCAAGACCATTCTTGCCATTGACGACGAACCCGATGTCTTGGAAGTAGTCAAAGAACAACTCGACGAAAGTAACGTCGTTACAGCGACAGACTATGAAGGTGCAAGAAAGCTTATAGAAAGCGGACGCTTCGATCTGGTCATCCTGGACATCATGGGAGTGAACGGATTCGAACTACTCGAGCAGTGCACAGCCCGAGGATTACCTGCGGCGATGATGACGGCACGAGCCACTGACATCCGCAGCATCAATCGTTCGATGAAGCTCGGTGCCGTGTCGTTCCTCCCCAAAGAAGAACTGGGGGCGCTGAACGAACTCACGGCCGAGATCCTGCAAGGACTGGAAGAGGGCAAGAGCCATTGGCAGAAGTTGTTCAAGCGTCTTGGGCCTCTGTTCAAAGAGAGGTTCGGCATTGTATGGGAAGACATCGAAAAGCCGGTGCGGCCCCGAATCCCGTGGGACTAGAGGCATCATCTGCGGATACTGGTAGTCATTGCCATAGGTAATGTCGTCTTTCCTCCTGAAATCCCCTTCTTGCCTGTCTTTGACAAAGTGGGCTTGCGGGGGATTTCTTGTCCAAAGATGGCGCGAATCAACCCTCTCGCTAGGCCCCGCGATATGGAAAAACCGTATAAGTTCAGAACGGATACGCGAGGCCGCATGGGAATCCGCTCTTTCCCCCTTTTCGCAGACGCTAAACATTACCGATTTCTCAGGAATTATGATATGGGCAGCAGCAGATTGGTTGTCGTGAAAGGGAATCCGAGCCGTGAATATTGCCGAGCGAGTTCTTCAGGAAAGAGCCATCTTGGTCCTCGTATTGTTTCTCGGGCTTCTCATTCTCGACCCGTTCATACCCGGCGCCCTTACCAACGTGTCCTTTGCACTAATCGGTGTGGCCGGGGCCTGGCTTTTCAGCGACGGAAAAAGTCTTCCCCGAAAAATCATTGTTGTGTCCTCACTGGCTATAGCGCTTACCATAGCCTTGGGAAAGCTTCTTCCCGAGGCCCTGGTCGGACCCGCACGAATTCGAATCGGCCTGCTCGTCCTGACCCTCACACTCATGTTGTACGTATGTTGTGGCGCTTTGATGCTCTCTGCCATGCTAAAGGCGCGAGAAGTCACCCATCAGCTGATCATTTCAGCTGTGAACCTTTACATAATTCTGGGCATGTTCTACGCGCATATTTACACCATACTCGACTGGTTTCATCCTGAATCCTTCGCCTTGCAAATATCAGAGCGAGAGTCGGCATCACATTTCGTATATTTCAGTTTCGTCACTCTGGCTACCCTGGGATATGGGGACATCACGCCCAAGACGGAGTTCGCCCAAAGGCTGGCCATTACGAAAGCCATCATGGGACAGTTTTATGGTTCGCTCGTGGTAGCTTACCTCTTGAGCGTCTATATCGGCCGCCGGATTCGGGTTAGTGAGTCCGGGTCATGCCGGGAGAGAGGTTCGAGCAATTCGGCATAGGTCTGTGACACGAGGCCACTTGCTCCCAGGAAGATTGCATGATTGATTATCCGACCATCATATTCGCCGCATTATTGATCTTCCTCTACGGGCTCATCTCCCGGGTCTCCGAGAGGTCCCCGATTACTGCGCCAATGGTCTTTGCCGGTATCGGGGTCTTGGTCGGTCCCATGGCTCTCAATCTGTTGGATGTCAAGCTTGGCGCTACGCTCGTGAAGCTGATCGCTGAAATCACCCTCGTGATGATCTTGTTCGTGGACGCTTCCACGGTGAATCTGCGGACTCTGAAGGTGCAGCGAGGAATACCTATCCGCTTGCTGGGCATAGGACTGCCGTTGACGATGGCGCTGGGTTTCGGTGCAGCGGCCGTTCTGGTCAACGATCAAAACCTGTGGCTTGCCGGCCTCGTAGCGCTCATCCTGTCTCCCACCGACGCGGCCCTCGGCCAGGCAGTGGTGACCAGCGAACGCCTCCCGGAGGGGATGAGGCAGTCTATCAATGTGGAAAGCGGGCTCAATGACGGCATAGCTTTGGCTCCGATCATGATGTGTATCGCCGCCCTTTCCGGAGGAGAGCAGGCCGGGAACCATTGGGGTTCATGGCTGTTCTTCGTGTTGCGGCAGCTCACGTTGGGCCCGGTCGCGGGAATCCTCGTCGGCTGGTGCGGAGGAAGGCTGGTGGAGGCGGCATCGCAGCGAGGCTGGATGCAGCCGACCTTCCAGCGCCTGGTAGCCGGGTCCCTCGCTGTGCTTGCGTACGCAGCTGCCGAGCAGTTTCACGGTAACGGTTTCATCGCAGCCTATTGTGCAGGCCTCTTTCTCGGCACCCAGACACACCAAGTACGTGAACGCATTCATGAGTTTGGCGAGGCCGAAGGTCAGCAGATGTCGCTGTTCGTGTTCCTGCTGTTTGGTCTTGCCATGGTTCCGGCTATGGTCGGCTACTGGGACGTCCGGGCTTTCTGTTATGCTATCTTGAGCCTCACCGTTATCCGTATGATACCCGTTGCCTTATGCCTTCGCGGTTCGGGCCTTGATGAGCGCGCGATCTGGATGATAGCCTGGTTCGGCCCGCGCGGCATCGCGTCCGTTCTGTATGCGCTCATGGCCATAGGCAAAATTGGCGTCACCGGATACGAAAGAGAATTCGCCGTGATAACCCTGACCGTACTGCTGAGTATCTTCTTGCACGGCGTATCGGCTGTGCCTCTCACCCTCGCGTGCTCCCGTTCTCGCTCAAGCCGGCCCAATCGCTAGACAGAAGGGGTTCCGTGTTCTTCACGGTCTTTCTTCCGGCGTTTCTGCATGAGGACATATAGAGCAGGCGTGAAGAAGACTCCCAAAGCGGTAACGCCGATCATCCCCGCGAAGACCGCAGTCCCCACCGACTGGCGACTGACGGCGCCGGCTCCCGAGGCCGTCACGAGAGGCAGAACCCCCAGGATGAACGCAAGCGAAGTCATGAGAATGGGTCTGAAACGAAGTTTCGAAGCCTCTGTAGCGGCATCGAGAACTCCCTGTCCCTTGGCACGGGCCTCGCGGGCAAACTCCACGATCAGAATAGCGTTCTTGGCGGACAACCCGACCAGGAGCACAAGTCCGACCTGAGTGTATACGTTGTTGTCCATACCGCCTATGAGAAGGCCGGCTGAGGCTCCCAAGACGGCGAGAGGCACAATCAGAACAACGGAGATGGGATCGGCCCAGCTTTCGTACAGCCCCGCAAGAATCAGAATAACGACGAGAATTGCCGCGACAAATGTAATGACTGCTTTCCCGGCCGCCTTCTTTTCCTGGTAAGCCATGTTTGTCCATTCGAATGCCATGCCGGGCGGCAAAGTTCTTTCCGCCAAGGTTTCCATTGTCTGGAGCGCCTGGCCGGAGCTGTACCCAGGGGCATTTTGACCAAGAATCTTCGCGGTAGGAAAAAGATTGTATCTGTCTACCCGCATTGGCCCCACTTCGTACCGAGCGTTGATCAAGGTTCCCAAGGGTATCATTTTACCGTCTTTATTTCTCAGAAACAGTTGCGATATATCCTCCGGATTCCTTCGGAACATGCTGTCCCCTTGCACCCTCACTTGCCATGTCCTACTGAATTTATTGAAATCATTGACGTATGTTGATCCGAGATATGTCTGCAACGTGCCAAACACGCTCTGCAACGGAAGTTTCAGTGCCAAGGCCTTCGTACGATCAATATCGAGGTAGATGTTCGGGTATGAGGATCGAAAAGTCGCCAAGACGGTTTTCAGGTCCGGCTGCTGGTTGGCGGCCAAGGCTAATTCCGTGCCTGTTTGTTCGAGTGACTGAAAACCCAGGTCCCCTTTGTCCAGAAGTTGCATTTCGAACCCTCCGCCCGTGCCCAGTCCGATGACAGGCGGCAAGGTATAGGGGAAGACAATCCCATCATATATTTTCTGGAACTTTGCTGAAAGTTCCTTCATGACAACTTCTCTGCTACGGCCTTTCGCCAGCCTTTCCTCCCACGGTTTCAACGGAACAAAAATCGTGGCCAGATTGGATCGTGCGGAATCTATCATCGAATAGCCCACCAGTGCTCCCCAGGAGAGCACTCCGTCCGTTTCGTCAATAACCTTACCCGCCTGTTCCACGGTATTGTTTGTGCGGTCCAAGGTGGCACCATCAGGCATCTGGACATTGACCAGTATCAATCCGTCATCTTCCAATGGAAGGAATCCGGTGGGAACGTTCTTGTAGGCGACACCCGTGAGCAAAACCAGTCCAAGAAACAAGATCATCATGAGGGCGATTCGCCGCACCGCCAAGGACACAATCCACGCGTACCAATCCGTGGTTCGGTTGAACGCATTGTTAAAAAGTCTGAAGAAAACATTCCGGGGTCCGTGACCGGGTCCCAAAATCAGGGCACAAAGCGCTGGACTCAAGGTGAGAGCATTGATCGCGCTGAAAAACATGGTAATGGCGATGGTCAGAGAGAACTGCCTGAACAGCTGGCCGGTAATTCCTCCAAGGAATGCCGGAGGAACAAACACGGCCATCAGGACCAGAGTAATGCCGATGATCGCTCCGCTAACTTCCTCCATTGATTTGATGGCCGCTTCTTTGGGACTCAGGCCGAATTCGGCCATGTTGCGCTCAACGTTTTCGACTACGACGATTGCATCGTCTACGACCAATCCTATGGCCAGGACAAGGCCGAAGAGCGTCACCATATTTATGGAAAAACCCAGCAAGGACATTACTGCAAATGTCCCTATCAGGGACACCGGGATGGTGATCATGGGAATCAGGGTCGTCCGCCAGCTCTGAAGGAAGATGAAGACCACGATCACCACAAGCACGAAGGCCTCGAACAACGTCTTGACAACTTCATGAATAGAGGCGTTCACGAAGTCGGATATTTTGTAAAGTGGTCGGTATTCAATTCCCTGTGGAAAATTCTTCTTCAACTCCTCGAGGGTCTTGAGCAGCTGATTGGTTACCTCTATAGCGTTGGAACCGGGAGATTGATAGATCACCATAGTGGCCGCAGGTCGGCCGTTAAAAAGCGACAAGAAGTCGTATCCTTTGCCGCCTAAATCTACTTTTCCCACATCCTTGACGCGGATTGCCTTTGTGCCTTCGCCGGTCTTGAGAATAACCTCCTCAAACTGCTCTACATTCGCAAGCCTACCAAGAGTATTGACATTGAGCTGATAGACCTGATCTTTTGGGACCGGAGGCTGACCCAGTTGTCCTGAGGCTACCTGGACGTTCTGCTCCCGAAGTGCGGCCGAAACATCCTCAACGGTAAGATCTCTCGCACGCAGCTTGTCTGCATCCAGCCACAACCGCATGGAGTAGTCCTTGTTCGGATACAAGACTATGTTGCCGACCCCCGGTATGCGGCTCAACGTATCTTTCATATTTATGGTGACGTAGTTCGTCAGAAACAGGTCGTCATACCTATTGTCCGGAGAGAACACGCTCAAGAGCAGAACAAGGGCACTTGAAACCTTTTTCGTCGTGACCCCTTGTCGCTGGACATCCTCGGGCAACTGCGCCAGTGCTGCGGAAACGCGGTTTTGCGTCAGTACCGTGTTCATGTCTATGTCGGTTCCAAGCTCGAAGGTCACATTGAGCGTATAGGATCCGTCTGCAGCACTCTGGCTCGACATGTAGAGCATGTTTTCGACGCCATTGACTTGCTGCTCAATTGGTGCAGCGACCGTCTCCGCGATTACTCGCGGATCAGCTCCAGGATAGTAGGCCGTCACTTGAACAACCGGCGGAACAATTTCAGGATACTGAGCAATGGGAAGGCCAAAAATGGAAATAGCGCCCGCAAAAACAATGAGAATGGATACTACCGAGGCGAGAATGGGCCTTTCAATGAAAAAGCGACTCAGCATGTTGAACCTCCACTACTTCCCGGGAGATGGAGCCGCCTTTTCGGGGGCCTGAGGTGTCGAAGAGATGGCTGATTCCTTTGGGCTTACTTTACTGCCGGGTCGTGCCCGCTGGATGGCGTTGACCACTACCCATTCATCTTTGCCCAGCCCCTCCTCAATGACTCGAAGAGTTCCCTCAAGCTGACCGGTCTTGACGAGTCGCTGCTCTACTATCTGGTCCTTGTTGACGACAAGAACATACCTGCCTGCCTGGCTGATACCTACTGCGAGCTCAGGTACGAGGAAAGCCTCTTTCTGCTCTATGGGAACCTGAACACGACCGAAGAGCCCGGGAACAAGCAGGCCCTTGTCGTTGGAAAAGACAGCACGAACCGTCAAAGTGCCCGTGCTTGTATCAACTCGCGATTCCACGAAATCTACTTTTCCCGCGTGCGGATATCCGGTCTCATCCGCCAGCTGAAGATAGGCGGGAGGTTTTTCCCTGTCCGAATTCGCATCTGCTTCTATCTTCGGGAATTTCCTGATTAGCATGAGCAGATCGCGTTCGCTGACGTCAAAATAGACATATATGGAGCTGTCGTTGACAATCTCGGTCAGCAGAGTCTTTTCTCGGGCTCCCACCAGGTTTCCTATGTCCACATAGTTCCTGCTGACACGCCCGTTGATGGGAGCGGTAACCTGTGAGTAAGTGAGATCGAGATTCGCTTTCTCCAGATCGGCCTTAGCTATTCCGACCTGAGCAACGGCCACCGACTCATCGGCGTTGTGAATGTCGTATTGCAGTTGGCTGATTGAGGCGGAGGACAGCAGCTGTTCGGCTCGCCTAAGATTGGCCTGCTTCAACTGCAGGTCCGCCTGTTTTCCCTTCAGAGCAGCCTCGCTCTGATCCACCTGGGCCTTGAAGGGCCTGGGATCTATGACAAAAAGGAGGTCCCCTTTCTTGACTCGAGCTCCCGGCACAAAATGGACGCTCTCCAACCATCCCTCGACCCGGGCTCTGATCTCGACGAATTCCAACGCTGCTGTGGTCCCTGTAAACTCAAGGTACCGGGTCACTTCCTTTTTCAACGGCCGGCTGACGATGACCTCTGCAGGAAGGGGCAATGCCACCTGGACCTTTTCGCTGCAGCCAAGGATGCCCATGGAACCCAAGGCGACAATGATCAAGATTGCATACAATCTCATGGCGGTCATGAGGCAGACTCCTGTTCTCTTCGGGTATACGCATGTTAGTGTAGGGTTGTTCCGCTTTCGGAGTCAATGAAAAACGCTGAAATTCTCAGTAGACAGGCCTGGCGCGATAGACTATAGTACCTCCGAACGGCGGAGTCTCCCGACCGGAAGCATTGAAAGGGTCGAATCGGCTGGAGAAAAGGTACCCCGGAGGGTAGTGCCGGAAACAAGAGTGATTCCGGATTTCGAGCGTGGCCGGAAGGTCCCAACCTTGCGATTGGAGGACACTGTGAATATCTGCGATGCAACCCGACCGATGAGACGGATGCTATGCGTGCTTGGGCAGGCAATTTCTCAAAGGACCGATAGAAGCTCCAGGTGTTCCGCCCGGCGATTTCCGTCCCTTCATGCCCTCTCTTGCTGGGGCCTGATCTTGACCGTCTCGTTGCTTATGGTCTCGGGGTGCGGAAGGTACAAAGAGGAACTCGAGAGCGCCAAGCAGCAAAACGAAAAGCTGACCTCCGAAATTAAGAAATTGACCGCAGAGGCAGACCGTTTGAACCAGGAAAAGAGTCGTCTAAGTGATGACTTTAATACTCTTTCCGACAAGAATACGCGAATGCAGGGAGAATTGGACGACCTGAACAAAGTTAAGGCAGCTCTTTCTGCGGAAAACAAAGAGATCAAGAAAAAGAATAGCGTGGCCGATGAGGAAATCGCTTCTCTGAAACGCGAAAAGTCCCAGCTGGCAAGTGAAATCGAGGAACTCAAGAAAAGGATCGCTGACATGGCCTCGCCGCCGAAACTGCCTGCGGCCATGCCCACCGGAGTCGGTCCAGGGAATGCAAAACAGCGGGAAGAACTCAGTCCATGCGATGCGGTGGTCGCGTTCATGAAGGCGAGCGAGGCAATCATCAGGCAGCACAGAGGCGGAGAACGCACACAATTGCTTGAACAGGTGAGGCAGCAGTTCGCGCCGAGGATGAAGGGGGCTCCTGAGAAGGCCATAAAGGCGGCGGAAGATTGGGTGAAAGAGGGAACCAAATTCTGGGATCAATCATCCGCGGATTCAACGTTCCGCCTTCTTCAACTGAGGAACGCCGTCTTGGAAGCCTGTGGGAAGTCGCCGAGCGGGGCCGGCTTCAAATGATGCCGGCTGCCCTCATGCTGGACAGTTGAAGATCGCTCTTTCCCATTCGATGGATTCCACCTGAGCGTTTTATGAAAGCCCTCTCATACCGATGCGCGATCAAGCGAGTAGTTCCCGGCTATGGCAAGTAGTCTCCCTCACTTCGGATGACACAAAGCCGTCAGACCTTCGTTCAGGAGACCACCTGCCCGCCGCCCCGACTATGTCGCTCTCTTGACAGCGCATTGGCATCAACTCGCCGTTGCTCGACTCTCGAAGACCACCACGCTTCGTTCCAACACTAAGTAACGATTTTCATTTGTCGGGACCTGCCTCTTGGGTTCCACAACATCCGCGGGGGAGGGCTGAGCAGTGTCCACGGCCCGGAACCACCTCCGTCCTTCTACAGCGGGAAGCTCAACGGAAATGGGATCTGCAGACATGTTCATAATTACGTGGACGTCCTCTTCTCCAGGAGCGAGGGCGGCCAGGGTGACACCTAGGACCTGCGAGCCCCCGTCATCCCACAGCGGGTCATGTAGCCTCGCTCCGTGCCAGGACACATCGGCCATGCTCTCGCTCTTAGTCTTCTTGCCTGTAAGAAATCTCTTCCGCATTAGGCACGGATGACGTTTTCGGAAGGCTATCATTCCACTCACAAAGAGAAACATGTCTCGGTTGGTTTCGGTGAGGGCCCAATCAAACCAGCCGAGTTCGTTGTCCTGGCAATAGGCGTTATTGTTGCCCCTTTGAGTTCTCAAGACCTCATCTCCGGCAAGCAACAGAGGCACTCCCTGGCTGAGCAGTAGAATTGCCGCGAAGTTCTTGGCCTGACGTTTTCGGAGTTCGAGGATTTGGGGATCATCGGTGTCGCCTTCAACACCGCAGTTCCAGCTCAGGTTGTCGTTCGTCCCGTCTCTGCTATCCTCTCCGTTCTCTTCATTATGTTTTTGGTTGTACCCAACCAGATCATAGAGGGTGAAGCCGTCGTGACACGTGATGAAATTAATGCTGTTGCCCGGCAATCGCCCGTCATCTTCGTAAAGGTCGCTGCTGCCACTAACCCGAGTGGCGACTTCGCCAATCAAACCCCGATCGCCTCGGACAAAGCGCCTCATGACATCCCGGTATCGGCCGTTCCACTCGGCCCATCGAAATCCCGGAAAACCCCCTACTTGATACAAACCGGCAGCGTCCCAAGCTTCGGCAATGACTTTTGCTTTTTCCAGTGCAGCCGAAAACTCGATACTCCAAAGGAGAGGCGCATGGTACAGTGGGTTGCCATCTTCTCCTCGAGCCAATACACTTGCGAGATCAAACCTGAAGCCGTCAACATGCATTTCCCTGACCCAAAACTCCAGACACTCCAGTATGAATGCCGTTACGATCGGATGGTTGCAGTTGACGGTGTTTCCGCAACCGGTGAAGTCTCGGTAAACACTCCGATCCAAGGGGTCTAGGTGATAAAAAGTATCGTTGCCGAATCCCTTGAAATTGATAACCGGCCCGATTGCTCCGGCTTCAGCGGTGTGATTAAATACCACGTCCAGAATGATTCCAATCCCTGCCCGGTGCAAAGATTTCACCATGTCACGGAACTCATTCAGATTCGTCCCCTTTTCCGGAGAAACGCAGTATCCCGGATGGGGACAGAAGAAGCTGTGCGGGCTATATCCCCAGAAATTCTTGAGCCCTCGTTCAGCCGCGACTTCCGGCACGTCTTGCTCGTCAAACGCCATTACGGGGAGCAGTTCCACATCGGTAACCCCGAGCGCTTTCAGATACGGGATCTTTTCGATGATACCGGAAAAGGTTCCGGGATGAGTGACACCCGCCGAAGGATGCCTGGTGAAGCCTCCCACATGCATCTCGTAAATTATCATGTTTTCATTATCATGTTTGATCAGTTGATCTCCTTGCCAGTCGTAGTTGTCCTCAATGACCAGGCCGCGCATGGCAGGCCATTTCACAAGGTCATCTTGCGAAGCTGCACGGCGATTCCACAGCGCAGTAGTGATTGCCCGTGCCCAAGGATCGAGCAGTTCTCGGCGCCCGTCAAAACGAAAGCCTGAAATACGCGTGTCGCCGGAACCGTCAACTCTCCACGTGTAGTGAATGCCCTTTGGAAGCCCCACAACGTGAACGTGCCAGAAAAAGAATGTCCGGTTGATTGCTGGATCCAACTTGATGACTTGCAGATGGGTCGGACTGTCCGCGTGTTCGTATAGCAGCAACTCAACAGAAGTCGCGTGTCTACTGAAGATGGAAAAGTTCGTTCCTTGGTCTCTCCAACTGGCACCCATAGGATACCGCATTCCGGGTTGGATTTCGAAGTGACTCATGGGCCGTCCCTCTCACTCCTCATCATTAGGATCTTCGAGGCTGACCGGTGCAGGGCTTACCTTCCAGATTTCGTCGCAGTATTGTCGAATCGTGCGATCCGATGAAAACTTACCCATCCGAGCTGCGTTGAGGATGGACATTCGTGTCCAGGTGTTTTGATCGCTATATACTTGGCTCACACGGTCCTGACAGTCAACGTACGATTGATAATCCGCGAACAGGAGATACTCGTCATGATAGAGCAGCGAATCAACGAGAGGCTTGAACAGCTCAGGATCCCCTGAAGAGAAATGCCCCGACGCGATGAGGTCAATGACGGTTTTCAATTGATCATTCCCCTCATAAAGATCACGCGGCCGATAGCCACGGGATTTCACCTCGTAGACTTCCTCGGCCGTGAGCCCGAAGAGGAAGAAATTCTCCGGCCCGACTTCTTCCCTGATCTCCACGTTGGCGCCGTCCAGAGTGCCTATAGTAAGCGCTCCATTCATCGAGAACTTCATGTTTCCGGTTCCAGAAGCCTCCTTGCCCGCTGTGGAGATCTGTTCGGAAAGATCGGCAGCGGGGTAGATCAATCGGGAGTTCTTCACGTTGAAGTTGGGGAAGAATACCACCTTGATGCGACCTCTTACGTCCGGATCATTATTCACGACGTCCGCCACTGCGTTGACCAGCCTGATGATCAGCTTTGCCATGAAGTAGCCCGGCGCGGCTTTCCCTCCGAAAATGAAGGTTCGTGGCACAATGTCCATATTCGGATTCTGTTTAATGCGGCTGTAAAGCGTCAGGATGTGCATTATGTTGAGGTGTTGTCGCTTGTATTCATGAAAACGTTTCACCTGGATATCGAAGAGCGAGTCCGGGTCCACAACAGTTCCCGTACGATTACGGATCGCTTCGGCCAGATCAATCTTGTTAAGCCGCTTGATGCGACTCCACTCGGTCTTGAAGTCCACATTCTCTGCAAGAACCTCGAGTTTTCTAAGTTGGTTCAGATCCGTTATCCAGCCGGCTCCGATCCTGCTGGTGATCAATTCTGCCAGTCTGGGATTGCTCAACACCATGAAGCGCCGGGGAGTCACTCCGTTGGTCTTGTTGCTGAACTTCTCCGGAAAGAATTCGTAGAAGTCGCGGAGCACGTGATTCTTGAGTAACTCCGTGTGAAGCTTTGCCACGCCATTTATCGCGAAACTGCCGACACATGAGAGGTTCGCCATTCGCACGTATTTCTCACCGGTTTCCTCGATCAGAGACATCCGAGCCACACGATTGTCATCTCCTACGTACCGAGCGCGAACCTTTTCCAGAAATCGTTCATTGATTTCGAAAATAATTTCCATGTGTCTGGGAAAAAGCGAGCGGAACAACGGCAAGGGCCATTTCTCCAAGGCTTCGGGCAGCAGCGTGTGATTGGTGTAACCGAACGTTTTCTGCGTAACCTCCCATGCCTCATCCCATTCGATGCCGTGTTCATCCATGAGGAGGCGCATTAGTTCTGGTACGGCGAGAGCGGGATGTGTGTCATTTAATTGGACTGAAAAGACCTCGTGAAATCTTGTGGGCGGCCAGTCCCCCATCAGGAATATATGCAGCATGTCCTGCAATGAGCACGATACGAAGAAATACTGTTGTTCCAGACGGAGCTGTTTTCCTTGCACGGGTTCGTCGTTCGGGTAGAGCACCTTGGTAAGGTTTTCCGAATAGACTTTCTCTTCGACGGCACCGTAGTAGTCTCCTATATTGAATGCCTGAAAGTCGAAAGATTCAGCCGCCTCGGCCTTCCAGAGCCTCAGCGTGTTACAGCTGTTGACCCTATAACCAAGCACGGGAGTGTCGTACGCCACTCCTCTAACCACTCGATCCGGAACCCATCGGACCTTAAGACGCCCATCCTGGTCATGAAAGTGCTCGGTACGACCACCGAGCTTCACGTCGTATGCAATCTCCGGTCTGTGGCTTTCCCAGGGATTTCCCAAAGACAGCCACTTATCGGTGGACTCGATCTGTTTGCCGTCTTGAATGCTCTGGGAGAAGATTCCGAATTCGTAGCGTATCCCATATCCGATGGAG